>Ga0307507_10001101_pt1 | contig 59993 bp, 11 predicted proteins | sample 7_EM_MG_FD_207223 | JGI IMG/M metagenome (GOLD analysis project Ga0307507, IMG submission 207223) | Populus trichocarpa ectomycorrhiza microbial communities from riparian zone in the Pacific Northwest, United States - 7_EM | ecosystem: Host-associated > Plants > Roots > Unclassified | place... | reverse complement strand
TAGATTAGGCCTTAAGGGAGGACGCTCCTAGCTAGATAAAAGCTATCTTTAAAGAATTTCTCTCTCTTAAGAGAATGCACACCTATACTATTATAAGGGGGAGAGTACTAGAAGGAAGGTTATTACTTCTAAGCAAGCTAGTTCTAAAGCATAAGTATAATACTAAGGGAGAAGTAATTTGCAAAAAGGCAAGACTGTGCATTTAGGGAGACAAGCAGACCCCTAATATTAATTATTTTAAGATATTTACGTCTATTATATAATACGACACCTTTAGGTTTCTAATAGTAAAGGTAGTAGCTAAGGACCTTAAGCTTAACTATATTAACGTCGAAACTGCATTTTTAAACCCACCGTTGTAAGAATAGATTTATATGCAGATTCCTAACCTATTAAGAGACTTTGAACCTAAGCTTAAGGGCGTAAAAGACGTCTACTTAAAGCTAAATAAGTCACTTTATGGCCTAAAGCAGGCACTGAGAGAATGGTTTTAGATGGTTAAGAAGTTCTTTAAGAGTATAGGTTTAAAAGCAGCTAATACTAACCCCAATCTCTTTATAGGAAATGAAGTATATATCTTGCTATTTATTAACAATATGCTGATTATAGGAAAGCACTAATACCTTAATATCACAAAGACAAGAATCTTAGGAGAATGGAGATACAAAGACCTAGGTCCTATAGAAGTATTTATAGGCTTCTAAATTAAGCGAGATTGTATAAACCAAACCCTTAAGCTATATTAGATAATGTACACTAAGAAGCTACTTAAATAGCTAAAAATGGATAACTATAATCCAGCTAAGCTACTAATACCAGTAGGTACTGTCCTAAAGCCCAATATTAAAAGCCTCCTTAAGTATAACAATGTGACAGTCTACTAACAGATTATTAGCTCTATAATCTACCTCTTAAACTACACACGTCCTAATACTAGCTATGCTATTAGTTAGCTAGCTAGGTTTATAGCAGCACTAGGAGAATTGCACTACCGCTTAAGTAAGCAGCTACTATAATATCTAAACGGTACTCTTAAAACAGGAATTACCTACTTAAGTTAAGTAGTCTACCTTCTTCTATATAAGCTCACATTACCTACTAGTTATAATATCTTTACTAATACTACGTGGGGAACAGAACACGATTAGATATTATTCCAAGGCATAGCAGTTATACACTATAGGGGAGCAGTAATCTAGATAGCTTAAAGGCAGAAGTTAACGGCATTAAGCTTAATAGAAGTAGAGATTATGGCGGCATTAAAAGGAGCAAGGTTAGCAGTATAGCTTAAAAAGCTAACAAGAGATCTAGAAGAGAGAGATAATAACAACCCTTTTATCCCTACGCTCTACTGTAATAATAAGGGTATAGTTAACCTTTTATATAACACGAAACACCACTAGAAAGCCAAGCATATTAAGACTTAATACCTCTTTATATAAAACAATATGGTTTAGCAAGGTTAACTTAAAGTAGTATATATACTAGGCAAAGATTAGCCGGGAAATATACTTATAAAACAGCTACCAATTAACTAATTTATAAAGCACTATGTAACGCTAAAAATCAATAACTAACGGAGACGGTAACGGACGGAAACGGAGCAAGTTACGGAGGTTTTTTACCTACTATAGGTTTTCCCTCTATACGTAGGCCAAATGGCACTTGCAAGGTATTTGGGAATAGCTTTATAATTACCTATTTAGGACAGACAAGGAGAGCGTTATTAGTATAGGGGAGTGTTAGAATTAAGTAAGAGATGCTAACTAAGCTCTAGACACGTCGCGAGAGCGAGCTCTATATGTCAATCTAGATAATTATTAACTATATCTACTGCATTATAAATTAATTAATATTCATTGCCTGCGTCATCTCTATTATTAATTAGACCCTTAAGACTGCTCTGCTGTAACCTTATAACCTTATAATTCCAACAGTTACTATCTATTAAAATAGTACTTGTCTCCTTATATATTCCTAATATAGCTAGTGTTAATAGATATTAATATATTAAAGCTTTATAATTAGCTTTGCTATATCTTCTATAATTAGTTAGAGTGTCTAGGTATTATTATAATTAATAATTAAGGGCTTGTTTAGGTGTAACATTATTACTTTAAACAGCTTACTAATAAAGATAGCTTCCTTTACTATCTGTAATAGGGCTAATAACTTAGCTTCTATGCTTAACATTATAACTATACCCTACTTATTTACTCTCTAGGCAATTGGTCCCCTAAATAGCTTTATAATATATTCTTATAAGCTCTTTCTATTAACGGAGTTATTTATAAATAATATATCGCTGGTATAGATAAATAATTACGCTTTACTTCTACCATCTCTTTTATTATCTCGTCCTTTATTATATATTCCTTTATCTCTCTCTTTATTATTTATTCCTTCCTTATCTCCTCTATAGTAAATTACTCTGCTCCTTATACTATATAGGTACTAGATTACTCTATCTACTGCTTAATAGTGCTCTTAGCTTAGGTTCTAATTAAATATTACCAGCTATAATACCGTAAAAGTAATATCTAACGCGTTATAATGGCTATATAGAGTACTAACCCTATTTTTCTCTAACATAGTATTATAGAGGCTAGTAGGGATATAGGATAGACTAATAGGTCTATATTAGGGGACGGACGCGTTAGATAGATTAATTGGTAATTAGTAGAGAGGAGTTTTAATTCTACTATAGGAGTATCTAGAAGACGCCCTTTAAGATTTATCTTATACTAGTTAGCTATCTTCTTAATATAGGCTTTTTAAGATAGCTATAGGAGCCTCTAGTTATAATTATATAGCATATAGATTTCTAGGAACTATTTTAGCTTGCTAAGGGTACTTATCTAGTATTCCTTGCTTAGCTCCTTAATTACTTCTTAAGCTTTCTTCTTATCTATCTTTTAGTAGTAGAAGACAATATTATTAACATAGAAGAAGATAACTATTTTACCTTTTAAGCAGAATATATAGCTCCTAGGGTACCTTTTTAAAACCTAATTCTATTAGTAAGCTTATAAGATTCTTCTGCCATAATAGTGGTAATTGTTATAGTCCGTAAAGGGCTTTTCTTAAGCGTAGTACTTTATCTTTTTTTCCGTTATTAAATCCTAGTGGTAGCTTTATATAGATAACTTTATTAAGATCGCAATAGATAAACGCATTAACTATATCTATCTGTGTCGTCTCTAGGTTAAATTTTACGGTAATCGCTATAAGTGTTTAAAAGGTTGTACTGGCTAATATAGTAGCTCTTATAGGTAGGTCTCCTAGGGCCTATTAATTTCCGTATACTACTAAGCGTGCCTTATATTTCTAAAGGAATCTGTGCTTATCTATCTTATAGACAAATACCTATATTAAGCTAAGGATCTGCTATCCCTTTATATACTTCTTATCTATTTCTTAAAATAATCTTATTTAATAATAGGATTAGAGGTAGGCTTATTAAGCCTCTTAGAACTAACTTTAAAGAGGATATATATTAAGGTCCTTAATTAACTAAGGTAGAGGAGGTAAGTTCTTCCTATATAGTCTAACATTATATATTCTGCCTGATTTCAGCTTACTATTATTAAGTTAACTATTAAGGTTAAACTTCCTTCCTGCTAAGAAGGCGCCGTAATAGGCTAAAGTAATCCTTTTAGTAATAAAGTCTTTAAACCTATAATCGCCGGCTTCCTTAAATAAGTCTTTAACTAAGTTGTTAAATACCCCCTAAGTGTTAAACGCATTTCCTACTTAATAAGCGACGTTTTAATTAGTATCTTAAACTAAAATTATAGGATAATTAACGTAAAAGGTATATGGAGATTCTTTATCTTCTTCTATTAGAGGTGGCGTATAATATATATCTTTAAGAGCTCTTATAAGGTTAAGATCTATTAACTTATTAAAGGCTTAAACTGGCTTATTATTAACATCGTTGTCTTCCTCTTAAATTAACGGTTTAAATACTTCTTTATTGTCTTCTAGAAGGACCTTATTCTTAGTTAGAGTATTAGGGAGTTAAATCTTCTTAATTAGCGTGTCTAATTTAGCGTATAGGTCCTTTAAGATATCTATTTACTTACCGTTAAAGAACGTCTTTTTATTAAAGATAATGTCCCTAGTAAAGATAATAATACCCTTATATAGAATCTAGACCCTATAGATATTAGTAGAGTTATAGCTAATAAAGTAGCTGATATAGGCTCGCGGGTCTAGCTTACTTAGCCTTTTCTTCTTTAGCTAGGCATCTAACATTATCGCGTACGCCCTACAGCCGTAGGCTTTTAGGTACGCTAATTATGGTTTTCTTAATCTCCTATTAGCTAGGAAAGTATAGAACCTCTTATATAGCGATTTCCATCCATTACTTTCCTATGGCGTTTAATCTTAAAGGTAGACTATATAGTTAACTATCTCGTTCTATAGATTATATAGTAGATTAGCAGTAATTCTTATTACTTATACTCTCTTAATAATTATACCCCCTAAGCGTTCAGCGGTACTATTTTAAGCTTAGGTATATAGCGCTAAAGGCTTAAATATAATCCCTTAGGTTTATAGCTATTTAAGGGTTCTTCTTTTCCCTAGCTTATTATCTAATCTAATAGTATTAACTTTAAGGTTATACCTTAAACAAATTTATAAGATATAATCTTTAAGCACTTATAGTATCTCCTTCTTCTTGCTATACGTTATTATAAAATACGGGAAGGATCTTCCTAAGAAGGTGTTGTGGATAAGTATAACTTATATAAATCCAGCATGCGCTTTCTTAAGGTTAGTTTAGTTAATATAGAGGTTAAAATAAGGTTTATTAATATTCTAATTTAAGAACCTTTATAAGACCTAACACTTAATTTTAGTAAGACTGTAGTATTAATATTCCGTTGTCTTAGGGCCTTAAAGCTTAACTCCTAGGGCGTTAATACCTAAATAATAAAGGCTTATAGGTCCTGGATGCCCTAGACGTAGATGCCATAGTTTTATATTACCTTTTAAATCTAAACAAACGTCTTTTAATAATATTCTATGCTTCTATTAATGGCGTAGCAGTTAGCTTATATTAAACACTAATAGACTTCCTAGTTAGATATATTTAATAGTCTATTGTCTATAACGTTCTTCTATTTAATATAGGATTATATTATCCTTCTAAACTAGAAGATTATTATCTCTTTTATTATTCTAGTAGTACCCTTATTTTTAAAGTAGACGGAATAATACTAGATTTGTGTTAAAGTCTATATAAAAGGCAACGTCCTTAAGACGTAGGATTCCCTTACTCTTGTCTAGTTTTATAACTTAGATAGTAATATTGCCGTAGCCTAGTATAGGTACTTTTAAGCTGCCAGCGATAATATATTTATATTTTAAAGCTTTCTTAAAGTTATAGAAACGAGAAAGGTTATTAAAGATATAGAGAATGGTTCCTAAGTTAAGAATAATTAATAGCTTTAGTAGATAGAGTTAACTGGTATAAAATAATTCTAGAAATATTGTATTAGCTTCTCCCTTAATTTTAACTATCTCCTTACTCTTGTCCTATTATTATTAAGCTTTATCTTCTAATTGCTTAGGCTTAAGTTGTTCTACTTAGGCAGCTAGATCCTTATTATACTCTACCTTTTTACGTACCTTTTTTATATATATACCCTTAGTATTAAATCCCTTAGGCCTCTTGCACTTAAATAGATACCAATAGTTAGGAAGGGTATATCCCCTTATATCGCATACTAGGCATTTTAGGTTCTTTAACTTCTTAGAAGACGTCTCTTTAGTTAAATTTATCTCTACCCTTTTTTAACTACGAAATAAGCTATTCCCTTTTCCCTTTTAGACCTTAATAGTAATAGAGATATCCTCTTTAGACTCTCCTATAAAGTCTATATTAAATACACTTCCTCTAGTAGTTAAAGATGGTACAACTTTTAAGAGGTTGCGAATACTTCTTATAGCTCTATTACTACTTTACGGTATTCTAATAAGTAAGCCTTTTTGGTATTATTTACCTATTTAGTGTATATAACAAAATAGGGTTCGCTTATAGGTCGAACTATATTTATAAGGTCTATTAGCTAGATCCTATTAGTTATCTATAGAAGATTATACTTCTCTACTATCTTTATCGTATGTTCCTATTAGTTAAGCCACTAGGTAACCTTTGTCTGCTTAAGACCCTTAAGTAATTCTATATATTATAGTTATACCTTCCTTATTATAAAGTTCTTTAAGGGCTTAGTGTCTTGTTTTAACCTTATTAGCCATTCCTTAACTATAAAGTAAGGGTTAAGCAGCAGCATCTTTTGAATTGATACTATAGATATAATCTAGGTGCGGATCTGTTAGAGATAATCTTCCTATTTTAGGAAAAACTTTATATCCTGGTTATAGTATCGTCTACTATTCTTGTATGCTTTCTGTTAATTCGTTAAGAGCTATGCATATAAGGTTGCATTCTTATTAAAATCTATAACCTCTAGATAGGGTGGTTCTTAAAGTAGACCTTATTAAGGTACTTCCTTAGCTAGGTTAATATAGGCCTAAATTTATTTATTTATAAGGGCTTATGGTTTCCAAATCCATTGCTCTTAGTCTTTTAGCTTATTAAGAATAATTATAGTAGACAAACTCGACGTTAGTAGAGTTATTTAACTAATAGGTAGATAGGAATTGAGATAGAATTTTGTTAATAGGATTGTCCTTTAATAAATAAGGTGGAATTTTATAGAATCTTGTGGAATCTCGTAGAGTCTTATAGAATCTCGTGTCAGAATCGTCCTATAATAATTAAGGTAGGATTTCTATTAGAGTCTGCGTTCTTAATAATAAGGTGTTAAAGTCTAACGATAAGGTAGAATTTCTTTAAATAATTAAGTAATAGCTAAATAGCTTCTTAAGTTGGCGGACCGGGCTTATAACTGTTAGATAGTGCATATAGAGCAGTTTATTAATAAAATGGGTTAATTGATTAATAATCTTAGTCTTGTCTTAATTGACCTTATTTTAAGCCCCTAGGGCTTTAAGCTACGAAGAGACTTTATAGTGCACGTAATCTACGCTTTTTAGAGAATATAGATTATCTAACACGTTTAGCTCTAAGCGAGTTATAGTCATTCCGAAAATATTAGTAAAAATCGCCAAGCTATATAACGCGTATCGCCCCCTCTATTAAAACAATATACGCCCTTATAGTCCCACTATTATAGCTCTATATTTTATAAATAGAGACATGTTTTATAGCTCTATTCTAGGGCTATAAAATAAGCCCTTATTTATATAATTTAGGGCTGTTTTAGTAGAGTTATAAGGAGTACCTATTTCTAGGAATAAAGGGGTTAGATTAGTTAGCGCAGAGCCTTAATTTAAGTTTTATAGCTACCCCTTATAGCCCTACTAATATAGCTCTATATTTAATAAATAAGGACTTATTTTATAGCCCTAAAGTAGGGCCATAAAATAGGCCTCTATATATATAAATTGGAGGCCGTTGAAATCGGACTCTGCACCTATATGTGGTGACGGCTACGAACCTGGTCTTTAAAGTTCAGATCCAGAGCCAACGCAGAGACGTTGTATAGCGTACGGACAGAACCTGGTGGTGGTTGTGGGCGTTAAGGGCGGTAGTGAAAATTTTTTAGATGGTAAGATCTTGAAAACCACTACTATTGGCCCTCTATAGTATAATAACTACTACACTGTTCTCCTATCTAGGGCACCTGTACGATCCAATATAGATGCATAGTATTCAATAACATCCCCTAACCCCTAGTTAAAAGCATTAACGACCTTATATTAACGAATAAGTAAACGCGAACAAGCGAACAAATGAGCAAATATACGGCCCCTCCTAACCCCTAGGGCGATCGCCCGCGGAGCATGCGGTCACTCGCTATACTGCCGTAATACTACTAAAACCGTCAGCTGGATAACCCCGTATGGTTTTCCTTGTCTCCTCTTAACGGAGTGGTACCCTTAGAGAGGGCCTAGTAACTAGGGCCTAGGCATAAAAGATACCCAGGTATACACACATCCCGCTTTTATCTTTTAGTATTAGGATAGTAGAAAGGATGAATCCCCCTTACGCCTTTAATAGGCCTTAGGGGGGGGGTGGCATGGCATATATAGCAATAGTTAATAAGAGATAGCATATAGGGATAGTTAAGATATAGAATATAAAGCATATAGTAATTAATTGGCAAGGCCTAGCTGGGACGTAGTGAACCCTAGCTTTAAATAAGCTAGAGAAGGAAGCAGTGGTTCCTAAGGAGTTTAAAATATCTAAGGAAGAGGACGTGCTATAGGCCTGTAGGGCCGCAGCTACGTGCAAATATAGTAAATTGGGGTTTTTTATCCTACTAAGGCTGCTTATAGGGTTTTTCCTCCCCTAACTACAGGGGTTTTCTTCCTGTAAATATATAGGTTTTCCCCCCTGTGCGGAGTAGTCTGTGTGGGCCAGTAGGATCCGTATCAGACGTTAATTAAAGAGTTACTACTATATATAAATTGGATTAATATTGGTGGAATTATATAGAGTGGATTGTTTTAATATACTGCTGCAGCTTAGCGATTTTTATTAATTTTTCTAAAACAGCAGTATACCCCTTATAGCCCCACCAATATAGCGCTATATTTTATAAATAAAGGCCTATTTTATAGCTCTATTTTAGGGACATAAAATTAGTCTTTATTTATTAAATATAAAGCTGTATTAGTAGGGCTATAGGGGGTAGCTGTAAAACTTAAATTAAGGCTCTGCGCTAACTAATCCGACCCCTCTATTCTTAGAAATAAGTAACCCCCTATAACTCCGCCAAAATAGCCCTAAATTATATAAATAAGAGCTTATTTTATAGCCCTAAAATAAAGCTATAAAATGGGCCTCTATTTATAAAATATAGAGCTATATTAGTAGGACTATAGGGGGTAGTTAATACGTATTATATGGCTTGGCGATTTTTACTAATATTTTTGGAACAACTATAACGATATTATTAAAATGGCTATACCTGGCAATTAGGTAATCGCTATTAGCAATAATAGATAGACAAATAATAAGCTTAGTCTTAAGTAGTTAAAGCACTTTAACGTGTTCTTAAAGACCCGTTTATTTGGCGCGTATAGGCTGCTAGTTATTAACGGGTATAAGAGCTATAACTTAATCGCCTTCTAAGATTACTATAAAGAGAATAAGATAATTACTCTCTGTATACCTACGCATTCGTTATATATTCTACAGCTATTAGATATAGGGTATTTCTCGCCCTTAAAGAAGGCGTATAGTATTCTAATTTTAGATCTAATATATTAGCAGATAATGATATTTAGTAAGATTAAGTTCCTCCACGCCTTTAAAAGCGCGATTATTAGTGTTTTTTTAAAAGATACTATTAAGGGTGCCTTTAAATGCTCTGGCCTAGTTCTATTTAACCTATAGCGTATACTAAAAGCTCTTAATATGCGCCTTTATACGCTAACGCCGCCTATAAAGGAGACTACCCCTTAGGTATCTAAAACACCTAGTAATATACGCAAGATGGAGGCTTAATTAACTCTAGCTTAAAAGAGGATAAGGGAATACCTTAATTTATCTCTAATATATATACTTAAGGTAATATTATATTATAATAATATTCTTAATAAGAATGTTGTTTTAGTGGGGCGCTATTAGGTTTGGTAGTATATTAAGTTTAGTAGTAAAATAGGTTAGTTATATTAAACGTAGAATTAGAGGCGTCTTAAAAAGGCATAATTAAACGGTAAATAATATTAGAGAAGCTAGGTAAAGCTCTTTAAGTTAGCTGCTTAGTATATATAGGAGAAAGGGTAGGAGAATATATAGAAGGAGGCGTACTTAGGGGCCTATTTTTATTAAAGTTTTTAGCGAAGGCTATAGTTAAAGAAGAGTATATAGATTAGGGTTAAAAGAGACTAATTTTAAGGCAAAAAAGATTAATTTTATTATATTTAAGCTAGGAGCAATATACTGTTCTTTTATACTACTATAAACTTACTATTGTTATGGACGCTTTAAGTATAATGTTACGACTACTTGGAGAAGAGTCGGTGGAAGCTAGTTAGTTAATATAGGCACAGTCTAGGATAGATCCAGTGGAACTATATAATGAGGAATAGTAACTAAGGTCATATGGTATTAAACGCGTTAACTGCGTTAAATAAAAGGGATATTATGTTTAATATAGACAACACGTACCTTATATACAAGAGAGGATTTTTTAGGAGTATGGTTGTGTATTTAAAGGACCTTAGTCTCTACTGTAAATAGTTCTCTCCTTGTAGTAAATCTTAGAATATAATTGGAGTTAATCTGTTAGGTAACCACTCCACCAGTTATTATTATGTTATTGTTTTGTTCTTACCTATATACCTAGCCTAATAATAGAACCCACTATAGTTCCTATTATAAGGTTCTATTACACATTCACTACTAAGGTTACGGTATTGGAACAAACTCGAATAATATACCACTAAGAGCAGTACTAGTCACAACAGCGTTAGCAATAGCCACAACCTTAGGACTAGGAGATACTAGTATAGACAATAGGGATTCTTAAGTGGTTATATAAGGTTAGTTATAGGAAATAGTTAATCACTTATAAAACAATAATAGGATACTTAAAGAACGCATTAATAGAATTGGAGTAGTAAAGATTAAGTTACCTTTAATTAAACAATTCTTAGAAAAGAAGTTGAAGCTTAAGGGATTTCTTACATAAATGTACTTTAAGGTAGTACAGGAAGGAGCGAAGTTAGCAATATTGTTAGATTAAGTAGCCTATATAGGGTTGTTTCTAACGGGGAGGGCACTTAAGTGGTTTAAGCTATATCTTACGGAAATATAGGCTAATGGTATAACAACTACTAACTAAAATGTATGGTATATGTTTGCTAGTTAAAATAGGTTCGCGGAATAACTAATATAGATATTTAAAGATTTAGAAGCTATAACTATAGCGGAACAAAAGCTTCAGAACTTAGTATAACGCACTTTAGCAATTAAGTATATAACACAGTTTTAAATACTAGCTATATAGGTTGAGTGGAACAATAAGGCGCTTATAGTATAGTATAAATAGGGACTTAAGGCTAAAGTCTAGGACGCAATTATCCTAATAGAAGATGTGGATACTCTAAGAGAGTTAATAGATTAGTTAATAAAGATTAATAATAGGATTTATTAAAAGGAATAAGCTAAGAGAGGGCAAGACAGAGTTCTATAGTTGTATAAGGTATAGAGTATATAATAATAGATATAGAGTTAAAAACTATAGAATGGCGCAGAGCTAATAAATTTAAGTGGTACTAAAGAAACCTAAAGATGGGAAAAGAAACTATAGAAACCTAAAGGGCGAGGATTAAGTAATTAAAGGACCTAGGAGTAGAGGCCAAACTAGGGATCTTAGCAGTAGAAGACGTTTAGGCGGACTCCACAATAAGAAAAATAGTTTAAAGATAGAGCTTGCATAAATTACGGAAAATAGGGTTATTTTGCTAGAGACTATAGAGGTGGTTAGAGTAACTATATAGTAAAGGGAACTAGACTAGTAGACGGCACATATATACAAAGGGATAATAGTGTACTATAAGGAACAAAAGAATGTTTAATTAACAGTTTTGCGTATTGTTATAATAACGTATACCAAATTTATAAGGACGCTAAGTATGGCGTAAGCTATTGGCTATAGGAGCTATTATTATTTAAATTTAAAGGAACTAACAAACCAGCTTATAGATTAGATATTAAAGATAATAAATTTAATATAGGCGAAGCATTTACCAATAATAAAGTAATAAAGGCAGCTTATTAGGAGTATATAGATCTTAAAGAAGTTGAAATAGAAGTAAAGACTAAGACCATTATAGAATAGGGTTTAGTAATGGGTATTATAATACCGTTAGATATAATTTCCATCGCTTTATAAGATAATAGGAGCAATGTTTAAAAGAAACTAAGTAAGTAGATAACTGCTAGTGCTAGCTTATTACTTAATAAAGGTAAAAGGCCATAGGCTTAAGATTCTTAAGAAGAGATAAGAAAAGCTTAAGATTCTTAAAATAAGATAAGACACACCTAAGGACCCATAATAGACGAAAACTAATAGGAAAGGGTAGTAACTTAGTTTAGTAATAAATAAATAAATATAAGACGCAAGTTTAAGAACTATAAGTTTAGAGAATAAATAAAAACGTTAGCAATCCTAGGTAAACATAGTATTTAGCCTAAAGATTAAACAGTTAATACTAGGATTAAAAAGTAAGACAACTATAAAGATCTAGCTACAAGACATAGAAAATAAGAAACTATAAATAAGTTTAAAATAAGAATTATTATATAGTAAGAGTAAAAGCTAGATAAGAGGTTAGCTATACTAGGTTATATAAAAAACAAAGCACCTATATAAAGAGTTACTAATAGGCTAAGTATAGGGATACTTAGGGCAAAATAGTTAGATAAATTGGAATAAGAAGAGGATCTAGATATTCTAACTAGGTTTAAAGAAAGATATACTAAAGGATATTATAATGTAGTGATAATAAGGTACTTTCTAACGGATAGACTATATATACTAAACCAGTTATATGGAAAGTGGTATAGGCAACAACATAACAATAAATAAGCAGATTTTTATATATGGCTGGATAAAAAAGTTATCTAAGACTAACCTATTACGGAAAAACGCATGAGTTATATTAAAGGAGCATTAATTATAATATTAAGGAACCTAGAAGAGGGATCTAGGGACTAAAGAAGTAAGTAATAAATCTTAGTACCTATAGCAGAGATACTAGTAGTTAGGTTAACTAGGTATAGATTTAAACTTAAGGATAAAGATAAACTAAGAGTTAACCTAAAATATATAGCACATTATATACTATTATGGATAGCTTATATGGATAATATGTGTAATATATATAGAGCACCTAAAGATAAGAACTAAAAGTACTTAGTAAGGATATATTAGGTACCAGAAGAAAAGCGGTTTAGAAACGCTAAATATATATATAGTTAGTACCTAATAGAAGTATAAGGTTAAGGAGACTTAATACTTTAACTAGGAAGATTCCTTACGGAAGAATACTTAGATAGATAATAGTAGTGGAAGTGCCTAGAGAACACTTGTCTATGGTATATAGAGGAAAAGAAATAAACTAAGTATTAGCTAAAGTTGGACTAAGTATAGGCAGGATCTAGTAGCTAACAGTTAGGAAAAGGGGAGGCGTATAGGACTAGAGGGAACTAGTATTAGAGCCTTAGACCCTTAAAGGAATTTAAGGTTAATACCTAAATTTAAGAGCTAAGTAGTAAGATTAGCAGTTTAAAGTGTTAGTAGATAGTAGAGCAACTAGGAACCACATATTACTAAAGGCAGTAAAAAGGATAGGGTTACTATATAGATAAAAAAAACACCTATATCCACTTATAACAATTTTAGGAGATTAGATAGCCTATAAAGGAGGCATTATTAATCTTAAAATAGGACCTATTTAGATAACTATTAAAGGGAGACCAGTTAGAATGTCTTTTAATATCCTACTATTAGGACAGAATAAGGCGATACTAGAAATACTTTAGTTACAGAAGTATAATCTAAAGGTTAATTGGGTTATAGGTTAGGTTAATATTAAGAATATATAATAGCGTAAAGTGCGACAGTAAATTAAGTTGGTATAGTACCAAGTTAGAGTGATGTATAAAGAGACTAAGTAAGGCTTAAGTTATATACTAAAGAGATACCATAAGTATAGTAAAAAGTTATGGTTACCAGAAAGTAAAAAGCTGTTAAAGTATACAGTATGGAACTATAAGATAGAATTAGAAGAGGGAATAAGTCTAAAGTTCTTTCTAATCTATAAGCTTACTAAAACAGAGTTAGTAGCGCTTAAGGAGTTTATCTAGGAGAACTTATAAAAGGGATATATTAGACCGTTATAGTTATTAGTAGAATATCTAGTACTATTTATCCTAAAGAAAAACGGAAAACTTAGGATGTGTATAGACTATAGACAGTTAAACAGCATTACTAGGAAAGATAGGTATCTTTTACCCTTAATTAGCGAAATCTAAGACAGGATAGGTAATATAAAGATCTTTACAAAGATAGATCTAAGATGGGTGTACCATTAGATTAGAATTAAGGAAGGCGATAAATAGAAGGCAGCCTTTAGGTTAAAGGAAGGACTATATAAGCTATTAGTTATGCAATTTAGGCTTATAAACGTACTAGTAATATTCTAAAAGTGAATTAATAGTATATTAAAAGAACACCTAGATGAACTTATTATAGTATACCTTAACGATATTATCATCTACTTAGAGAATAAGGAAGAATATAGCGAACACATTAAATAGGTCTTAAAGAGACTATAAGAAAAACAGATGCTAGTAGTAATTAAAAAATGCAAGTTCTTCACCAAAAAGACTAATTTTATTAGATTTATTATTAAACTAGGCCAACTTAGTATAGATCTAAAGAAGATTAAGGCTATAGTAAATTAGTAGGAACTAGAGAACGTTATACAGTTAAGATCATTTCTAGGGTTTTACAATTACTATAGAAGGTTTATAGCGTAATAGTTATAGGATATTAAGCCATTTACGTAGTTAACAAAGAAAGAAGAACTATGGGTATAGGGAAGGGAATAATAAGAACTATTTAAAAGAGTTAAAGAGTTATTTACCTAGGAGCCAGTTCTTAAGATCTATTAACTAGGTCTAAAGACGGTTATAGAAATAAATGCATTAGACTTTATACTAGGGGCGTACTTTCTATAGAAATATTAAAATGGATGGCACCTAGTGGCATATTATAGTCGAAAGATGACACTACTAGAGTTAAACTATGACATCTATAATAAGGAGTTGTTAGGTATAGTTACAGTACTTAAGAAATAGAGAGCATTCTTGCAAAGCATAGAGAAACTATTTATAGTTAAGATAGACTATAAAAACCTTATAGGATTCCTAATAATAAAGAAACTCAACCAAAGACAGGTTAGATGGGCGGAAATACTTATAGAATACTATTTTGAAATTTAGTATACTAAGGATATAGATAATGCATAAGCAGACGCTCTAAGTAAAAAGGCTAAACTATAAAGTAATAAAAAGCTATTGGGAGCTTTGTTATAAAAGGATTAAGATAGATTAATTAGGTATAATTATCCAAAAATCGTAGCGACTAAGGAAAGTTAGATCTATAAATTACTAAAAAGTAATTGGATATAGAAGATCTAAGAAGTATAGATAGAGGATCCAGACTTAAAGTAATATAAAAATAGAGAAGTAATATATATGCCTAAGTCTATCGCAGAAGAATTTATTAAGGAATTCTATAAGGGAATAATACAAGAACACAACAGAGCTATAGGCTTAGTATTAAGACTTTAAAAGGAGTATATTATTTAAGGAATCTAGGAACTAGCAAGATAAGTTATAAAGGAATATTTAGATTGCTAAAGAAATAAACTAATAAGGTATAAGCTGTATAGAGGGCTATAACCTATTAAGACACTAGGAAGACCATAGGAGGTTATATTATAGGACTTTATTATTAAGTTACTAAAGTTAAGAGATCCTATTATAGGACAAGATTATAACGCAATTTTAGTAATAGTAGATAAGCTAATAAAGTAGGGATACTTTATAGCATACACTAAAGAGATATTAGTAGAAGATATTGCTAGAATCTATATAAAAGAAGTATTCGCAAGATATAAAGCACTAAATAAGATTATATTAGACAGAGATCTAAGATTTATAGTAGTATTTTAGGAAGTATTTCTAGCAGAATAGGGAGTTTGCGTAGTAATATCTATAGCATATTATCCGCAGACGGATAGATAAATGGAAAGACTAAACTAGACACTAGAGTAGTATTTAAGGCACTATATTAATTACGTATAGAATAATTGGGTATTGTTATTACTAGTTATATAGTTTGTATACAATGCAATACTATAAGAAGGAATAGGAATATTACTATTTAAGGCAAATTACGGGTATAAGCTAAGAACATTATTATCGCCATATTAAGTAAAAAAGATGAGTAGCACAGCTAAGTAAAGAATAGAGATGTTAATAAATCTTTATATAGACCTTAAAGAAACAGCTAAACTAGTATAAAAATAAATAAAAAGGTATTATAATACTAAGAGATCTAAGGGACCAGATCTTAAGGAGGGAGATAAAGTATAGCTACTATATAAAAATTTCAAGAGTTGATAACTAAGTAAGAAGTTAGACTATATTAGACTAGGACCTTTTAAAGTTAAGCAAAGAATTTTATTGGTTATGTATAAGTTAAACCTACTAGCCAAAATAAAAATCTACCCTATATAATACGTTGCAATACTAGAGCTAGCATATGGGAATATTAAGCCACTAGTCTATAAGGTAGACATATATAGAGGATAAGAGGAAGATAAATAGCAAGTTTTAAAGATTATTAGTTACAAGGATATAGATAACAAAATATAGTATAAAGTAAAGTAGATAGGCTATAGTGAGACTATTTAGAAACCACTAAGCAACCTAAAGAACGCTATAGGAAAGGTACAGGAGTATTAAAAGAAAGTAGGTTAGGTAATATTAATAAAAAAGAATCGCCAAAGAATAAGTCACCTAAGGGGGACCTAAAAGGAGTAATTGCTAAGCTACTTAAAGTTATTTCCCTTATAAAAGAAGAGCCAATCCTTTTATTACCTAGCTTAGATAAACCCTATTAAATAAGTTTCTACTTCTTAGAACGGACCTTCTTATAGATATATTTAAGACGTTAAAGACGAGTATAAGCTAAATATTAAGCTTTAAGGACGCGTGCGGACTCTTCTAAGGCACGTTAAACCTTAAGTAGTATAGAGGCCAGCTCACTATTAAGCTTTATAGTAGTAGATTAAATATAAGACCCTATAATAAGTTACTTAGGGAACTTAAAGACTGTTAAGAGTTATAGGACGCGTATACTTAGTGTTAGAGATAGAGCAAATATTATAGGACAATTAAACGTTTGCTTTAGTACACTTAGAGTAAAAGAAGGGTTATTAAGACGTAGAACTTACTAGCGCAATATAAACCAACCCCTCTTTAGCGTAATAAGAGTAGGGAATCGCCATTACCTCGCCTAGCAATAGTATAGAGGAAACTGTACGAAGGCAACACTTAACCTAGGAAAGAGAAGAAGAAGCTTTAGGTATAATAAATATAGATATTAACTAGACTAATTAAACGGATATTATACCTCTAGTAGACAACTTAGAGATGTTAGGAATCTTTAAGGACGAAGATAAAGAGAAGGGAGATAGTATTATAAACGCTTTAAGTATAATATTATAACTACTTGGAGAAGAGTCGGCGGAAGCTAGTTAGTTAATATAGGTATAGTCTAGAATAGATCTGGTGGAACTATATAACAAGAAATAGTAACTAAGGTTATATAGTGTTAAACGCATTAACTGCGTTAAATAAGAGGGACGTTATATTTAATATAGATAACACGTACCTTACGTATAAGAGAGGATTTCTTAAAAGTATAGTTATGTATTTAAAGGACCTCAGTCTCTACCGTAGATAGTTCTCTCCTTATAGTAAATCTTAGAATATAATTAGAGTTAATCTATTAGGCAACTACTCCACCAGTTATTATTATATTATTGTTTTGTTCTTACCTATATACCCAGCCTAATAATAGAACCCACCGTAGTTCCTGCTATAAGGTTCCGTTATAACTATACCTACTAAAAAGTCATCCTCCTTACCTAATTACTTGCCTAATTACCCACCCTAATTATTACCTACTCTTTACCATTTTATATATAACCCCTTAAAGAGGCGTATAAGCCTTTCTTTATAAGTATATAACCCCTTAAGAAGGCGTATAAGCCTTCCTTAGTAAGAGAAGCGCGTTATAATTATAAATATTATTTAATAATATAAAATTAAAAAAAGTCTTATTATAACTTTACTAGGTAGGCACCTAATTATTAATTAATGCTTTAGTCTTATTTTCTTCAGCTCTACAATTATAAGGTAAGGTTGTTTGGATATTTCCATTTAATATCGGCAATCAATCTATATACGGCTAGTGGAAGGCTTAATTAATACGTACTTATAACAAGATGCGCCGGGGTGGCATATAGCGTCTCTTTAATTCTAGTGGTTAGCGCTTATAATTAAGCCGCTAACTAACCTAAATTTAGTGCATTCTGTCTTGGCAGCTAAATATTAAAGAGACTGCCAAACAACCTCACCTAATAGTTAATTTGAAGCTTTTTGACGCCTCTACCAGCCGTATTGTGATTAGGTATATTAGTGAACTTTATACAGTAAGAAGCCTAACTTAGGAAGTCTCTACTAATTAATAATACGTCTTCTAGTTTCCTAAGCCACTGACATGTTATTTATAATAATCCTTAACTTCCTATAGAACGTATTTAATATCGCTAACAGCTTAAGGAAAGTAATGCTTAAGTACTTATTTCTTACTCCCTAAGATATACAATTAAAGGCCCCTATTGCTACCTTTAAAAACCTATCTCTTATATCACTGTATTAGTTAAGCAACTATATTCTACTATTTACCGTATTGTTAATGCTTAATATCTTAAGAAAAAAGGCTTTTAATAATATATCGCCTAAGCTAAACCCTGGTTTACTATAGCTTATTACCACGCCTAATTAGCATTTTTATTAGCTTACCATTACTTCTAAGTTAAAAATTAGTAGAGAGTTATATAAATAGATAAGGCAGCTATGTACCGCGGTAGCTATTAGCAGCTCTATATTATTAGAAGACCTAATAAACGATTTAATCCTACCTACCTCCGTCCTAAATTTAGTAATATACCTTATATAATAGTATAGGCTACATTCTACGGTGCAGAAAAGTGCCCTCTACTATCCTAAAATAAGGAATAATAGGACAATATTACTATTTAAGGCTTTCTAGATTATATATATCTAAAACTTAAAGAGTTCTACAATTTCTATAATATTAAGTACGCTATATATTCCCTAGTTATAAATTTAAAACTACTCCAACAATAATATAAATAGATAACGCTCTTTACTATAATATAAGGTAATAGGCTTTATACCACCTAGCCATGGCATAAACCCTAAAGGGTAATTAAGTAACTAGCAAGATGCCTATAAGGCTATTGCCTAGGTATATAGTAGGGAGTAGGTAAGCCGAGTATAAGTTATAAGGAGAGTCAATAGAAGATAATAATATAGTAAAAAGTAGATATGGCAATACCTTGTATAGAGACGAACCAATAAGGAGGAAAAGGGCTGTAGGCCTAGGGGGCTTATAAGGAGGTGCTAAGGGCTATCCGAAGGCTATCTAAAGGCTAGTCTTAGCAGCTTCTAAGAGCCTTTGGGCGTGTACCTAAGTAAGGAATAAAATATCCCTTATAATGCTAGACATAGCTATATGGAATAATATATATAGGCGAGGTAACTTTGTTACCTAACATTTAATTTATTAATTTATAATTATTTTTAATTAATATATAACATAGTCCTAATTAAGGCCTATATAGATAAATACCGCTAATTTAGGTATAAAACCCTTCTAAAGGAGATATAAGAGGTAATATAGTATATATCCCTTTAAATAGTACCTATACTATATTAATGGGAGGAAAAATACTATTAGATCGCTACTTTAAACCCTTTATAAGGAAGTATTTTAATTACCTATCTTGCCCTATTTACCTTTTAGTACTATACTTTTACTTAAATTAAAATTATTATAAAGTTAATATTATATACCTACCTTTGTTCCTCTAATTTCCCAATATATATACGCCTATAGTCTTCCCACTTATAGTATAATCTAATCCTATATAAATAGCGAGATAAACTAGGTATTTTATCTTAGGGCCTTAACCTAGGTTTCTTATCCTAGCTAAAAATAAAGGGAGATAATAAAATACCGCGTATTTAGTAAATCTAAGCTATTATATAGGGTAGTATATAAAGCGGGTAGATAAGAGGCTTATTATAAACTTTCTAAGGCATATATAGTTTATTACTATACTATATATAGGTACTATATAGTATAATTATATAATATATAGAAGGTTGGTGGCCGCTAAATATAGATGCTATAATTTGAATAAGTATATATATATAGACGTAATAGTCGTTAATCTTCCGTTAGTGCTTATCCTTATAGTGAGAAAATCTTTACTAAGCTGCTATATCGCAGCGCTAATGCTATATAGCTATATATCTCTCTCTATATTTACTCTAGTAGTCTATTAGTACGATCCTAATGGAATACTAATAGTAACTACTAGGTTTCTAAACTCTACCGCGTAAAAGTATAGAGGCTAATTTTATAGAGCCTATTAATTAATTATATAGGCGTTTAATAGATTAACTAATTATCTATATAAATAATTATAGAGTCTTCCTAGTATATTAGTACTATATATTAGTAGAGTTTTAGAGCTTCGAGTTAGTGAATAGGCTTATAACGATATTATATAATAAGGCTTAACGCTAAATAAGGAGAAACCTCGTCTACTACCTATATAGAAGATAAGCAATAATAGAGCTTTAGTTATATAATCTATTAAATTAATACTTTAAGTAAAGCGTAGAGCTTTAAGTAGAGCCTTATATAGAGCTTTTAAGTAGAGCTTGTGCAGAGTCTTAATAAAGCTTTAAGTAGAGTTTTATGCAGAGCTTTAAGCAGAGCTTTAATAGAGATTAAATAGTTATATGCTAAGAAATATGGCTAAGGCTATCTAAAGACTATCCAGATAGTCTTTGGATACTATTAGTTAATAGGTCTATTATCCAAGAGGGCTATCTAGCCTATCCTCCGCAAGTCTACTAGGGAAAACCCTTTCTCCTTTTCCTTAAGGATTTGTCTAATCTCTTAATATATAGAGGTCGCTGCTATAAGTTCTTGCACCTTCCTAATTAGGAAATTAAGCGACTACGCACGCGCAATTATAGGTGCGCAGCTATTAGCCTACCCTATATAAATCTTGATACGATCCCGCTATAAATGCGTAATTTTTAGCACTGCTGCATAAGCTATAATACTGGCTGCGTAAATTATAACACTGTAACGGAGCCTTATAGTAGTGACTACAATGGACTTGTTAATGGGCTAGGTGTGTAGGTAAATAAGAAGTTAATAATATAACAATAATAAATAATAACTGGTGGAGTGGCTACCTAATAGATTAACTTTAATTATATTCTAAGATTTACTATAAGAAAAGGAACTATCTAGGTAGGGACTATAGTCCTTTAAATATATAACCGTACTCCTAAGAAACCCTCCTTATACGTAAGGTACGTGGTGTATATAAGGTATATAAGTTCCTCCCGTTCCTCTTGTTTATTATATAGCATACTATATAACCTTGGTTACTATTCCTCGTCATATAGTTCCACCGGCTCTATTCTGGACCGTGCTTCTATTAACTAACTAGCTTCTTTTAACTCTTCTCTAAGTAGCTATAATATTGTACTTAAAGTGTCCGTAATACTATCTCCCTTTTCTTTATCTTTGTCCTTAAAGATTCCTAATATCTCTAAGTTGCCTACTAGAGGTATAATGTCCGTCTAATTAATTTAGTTAATATCTTTATTTATTATACCTAAAGCACCTTCTTCTTTACACGCGCAATATTATACTCGTACCGTTGCTGCTATACTACTGCTTAGTAAGATTATGCTATCTCTATATTCTTATTGTGCAAAAGAGGGGTTGGTTTGTATTGCGTTAGTAAGTCCTTTATCTTAATAACCTTCCTCTTGTTTAGAATGTACTAAGGCAAACGTTTAATTGTCCTATAATATTTGTTCTACCTCTAACGCTAAGTATACGCGTCCTATTATTCTTAACAGTCTTTAAGTTCCCTAAGTAACTTATTATAGGGTCTTATGTTTAATCTACCGCTATAAAGCTTAATGGTGACCTGGCGCAGGCCTTTACTAAGCTTAAGTGTTTTTAAGACGCGGAGTAGAAGGCCTTAGAGGCCCGCATTATAGCATCTACCTAGCTGCTTTGTCTTAAGAAGGTTTGTAAGAAGGTTTGCTTTAAGGAGTAGAAACTTATCTAGTAGGGTTTAAAGGAGCTAGGTAATAAGAGAGTAGCGTCTCTAAAGAAGGAAACAACTCTAAGTAATATAGTAGTTGCTCTTCCTAAGTCCCCCTTAGGTAACTCATTCTTTAGTAACCCTTCTTTATTAATACTGCCTAACCTATTCTCTTCTAATACTCCTATACCTTTCCTATAGCGTTCTTTAAGTTACTTAGTAGTTTCTAGGTAGTTTTACTATAGCCTATCCACTTTACTTTATACTACGTTTTACTATTAACGTCCTTATAACCAATAATCTTTAAAACTTGCCATTTATCTTCTTCCTGTCCTTTATATATATCTACCTTATAAACTAGTGGCTTAATATTCCTATATGCTAGCTCTAGCATTGCAACATATTGTATAGGGTAGATTTTCATTTTTGTAAGTAAGTTAAGTCTATATGTGACTTTTAAGACTTTTACTTTAATTGTAAATAGTCTTAGTCTAATATAGTCTAACTTCTTACTTAGTTGTTAACTCTTAAAATTTTTATATAGTAGCCATACTTTATCCCCCTCCTTAAGATCTGGTCCCTTAGATCTCTTAGCATTATAGTACTTTTTTATTCTCTGCTATACCACCTTAGCTGTTTCTATAAGGTTTGTATAAAGGTTTATTAATATCTCTATTCTTTCTTTAGCTATACTACTTATTTTCTTTACTTATTATAGCGATAATAATATTCTTAGTTTATACCCATAATTCGCCTTAAAAGGTAATATGCCTATCCCTTCTTATAGTGTTGCATTATATATAAACTATATAACTGGTAATAACAATACCTAATTATTCTGTGCGTAATTAATATAACGCCTTAGATACTGCTTTAGTGTCTAGTTTAGTCTTTCCGTTTAACTATCTGTCTATAGGTAATATGCAGTTAATATTACTACTTAAACCCCTTATTCTGCTAAGAACACTTCCTAGAATACTACTATAAATCTTAAATCTCTGTCTAATATAATCTTTATTAGTGCTCTATATCTTATAAATACTTCTTTAATATAGATTCTAGCTATATCTTCTACGGATATTTCTTCTATATACGCTATAAAGTATCCCTACTTTATTAGCTTATCTACTATTACTAAAATTATATTATAATCTTACCCGGTAATAGGATCTCTTAACTTTAGTAACTTAATAATAAAGTCCTATAATATAACTTCCTATAGTCTTTCTGGTGTTTTAATAGGTTATAGTCCTCTATATAGCCTATACCTTATTGGTTTATTTCTCTAATAGTTTAAATACTTTCTTATAACTTACCTTACTAGTCCCTAAATTCCTTAAATAATATACTTCTCTTAAAGTCTTAATACTAAGCCTATAGCTTTATTGTGTCCTTAAGTTATTCCTTTATAAAACTCCTTTATAAACTCTTCTATAATTATTCTTAGAATATATATTGCTTTTCTATTCTTGTACTATTCTAACTCTAAATCCTTTACTTATACTTTTTAGATTTTTTATATCTAATTACTCTCTAGTAATTTATAAACTTAACCTTCCCTAGTTACTGCAATCTTTAGATAATTATACCTAATTAACCTATCTTAATCCTGTTGTAGTAAAGCTCCTAATAGCTTTTTATTATTTTATAGTTTAGCTTTTCTGCTTAGAGCGTCTACTTATATATTATCTATACCCTTAGTATACTAAATTTTAAAATAATATTCTGTAGGTATTTCTGCCCACCTAACCTATCTTTAGTTTAGTTCCTTTATTGTTAAGAATCCTATAAGGTTCTTATAGTCTGTTCTAACTATAAATAGTTTTTCTGTGCCTTGCAAAAATGCTTTCTATTTCTTAAGTGCTGTAACTATACCTAGCAACTTCTTATTATAGATATTATAGTTTAACTCTAGTAGTGTTATCTTTTAACTGTAATACGCTACTAGATGCTATGCGTCTAAATGCTTTTATAGTAAATATGCTCCTAGTGCGAAGTTTAATATATCTATTTCCACAACTGTTTCTAACTCTAGTTTATAAATTTTAAGGATTAGTTCCTAGGTAAACAACTCTTTAAGTTCCTTAAATAACTTCTTTTACTTATTTCCCTATTCCTATAGTTCCTCTTTCTTTATTAATTAAGTAAATAGCTTAATGCTCTTTAACTACTATACTATAAACCTCCTATAGTAGTTACAAAACCCTAGGAATAATCTTAACTGTATAACATTCTCTAGTTCTTACTAACTTACTATAGCTTCTATTTTTTTAGGTCCATACTAATTTTTCCTAATTTAATAATAAATTTAATGAAATTGGTTTTTCTAGTAAAGAACTTATATTTCTTAATTGCTACTAGCATCTTTTCTTCTTGTAGTCTCTTTAAGACCTATTTAACATGTTCTCCGTGCTCTTCCTTACTTATTAAGTAGATAATAATATTGTTAAAATATACCATAATAAATTCATTAAGGTATTCTCCTAATATACTATTAATTCGCTTCTAGAATATTACTAGTGCGTTTATAAGCCTAAACTGCCTAATTAATAGTTTATATAGTCCTTCCTTTAACCTAAAAGCTGCCTTCTATTTATTACCTTTTTTAATTCTAATCTAATAGTACATCTACCTTAGATCTATCTTTATAAAGATTTCTGCGTTGCCTATTCTATCTTAGATTTCGCTAATTAAGAGTAAAGAATACCTATCCTTTCTAGTAATATTATTTAACTGTCTATAGTTAATATACATCCTAAGTTTTCTGTTTTTCTTTAGAATAAATAGTACTAGATATTTAGCTAATAACTATAACAGTCTAATATATCCCTTTTATAAGTTCTCCTAAATAAACTCTTTAAGCGCCACTAACTTAGTTTCTATAAGCTTATAAATTAGAAAGAACTTTAGACTAGTTCCTAGTTTTAATTCTATTTTATAGTCCCACGCTATATATCTTAACAGCTTTTCACTTTCTAGTAACCATAACTTTTTGCTATACTTATAGTATCTCTTTAGTATATAACTTAAGCCTTACTTAGTCTCTTTATATATCGCTTTAACTTAGTACTATACTAACTTAATTTACTATTATACCTTATATTATTAAGTATCCCTAATATTAACCTAACCTATAACCTAATTAATCTTTAGATTATATTTCTATAATTAAGGTATTCTTAGTATCGCCTTATCCTTTCCTAATAGTAAGATATTAAAAAACACCTTAACTAGTCTTCCTTTAATAGTTAGCTAAATAGGTCCTGTTTTAAGATTAATAATACCTCCTCTATAGGCTATCTAATCTTCTAAAATTATTATAAGTAGATATAGGTGTTCCTTTTATCTATATAGTAACCCTATCCTTTTTACTGCTATTAGTAATATATAGTTTCTTATTACTCTACTATCTATTAATACTTTAAACTGTTAATCCTGCTATTTAACTTATAAATTTAGGTATTAACCTTAAACTCCCTTAAGGGTTTAAGGCTCTACTACTAGTTCCCTCTAGTCCTATAGGCCTCCCCTTTTCCTAACTATTAGCCACTAGATCCTATTTATACTTAGTCCTCTTTTAGCTAATACTTAGTTTATTTCTTTTCCTCTATATGCTATAGATAAGTGTTCTCTAGATAGTTCTACTACTATTATCCCTCTAGGCATTCTTCTATAAGGAATCTTCTTAGTTAAAGTATTAGGTCCCCTTAACTCTATACTTCTACTAGGTGCTATTTATGCATATACTTAATATTTCTAAACTTTCTTTTATCCGGTGCCTAATATATCCTTATTAGGTACTTCTGGTTTTTATCCTTTAGTGCTTAATATATATTATACGTGTTATCTATATAAGCTATCCACAATAGTATATAATACGCTAAGTGACCTAGGTTAACTCTTAACTTATTTTTATTCTTAAGTTTAACCCTCTATCTAGCTAATCTAACTATTAGTTTTTTATTTATAGGTACTAAGATTTATTTCTTACTTCTTTAGTCCCTAGATCCCTCTTCTAGGTTCCTTAATATTATAATTAATGCTCCTTTAATATAACTTATACGTTTTTCTATAATAGGTTAGTCTTAGACAACTTTTTTTATCTAGCTACGCGTAAAAGTCTTCCTATTTATTATTATATTATTGCCTATACTACTTTCCATATAACTGGTTTAGTGTATATAGTTTATCTATTAAAAAGTACCTTATTATTACTACGTTATAATAACCTTTAGTATATCTTTCTTTAAATTTAGTTGGAATCCCTAAATCCTCTTCTTATTCTTATTTATTTAGCTACTTTACTTTAGGCGTCCCTGCCTTAGGCCTATTAGTAATTCGTTATATAGGTACTTTATCCCTTATATATCCTAGTATAGCTAATCTCTTATCTAGCTTTTGTTCTTACTACGCGATAATTCTTTACCTAAACTTATCTATAGTTTCTTATTTTCTATGTCTTGCAGTTAGATTCTTAAAGTTATCTTACTTCTTAATCTTAGTATTAACTTTTTAATCTTTAGGCTAAACACTACGTTTACCTAGAACTAATATTCTTACTTATTCCCCAAACTTATAGTTCTTAAACTTGCGTTCTATACTTATTTATTTATCTTTAAACTAAGTTACTACCCTTTCCTATTAGTTTTTATCTATTATAGGTTCTTAGGTATGTCTTATCTTATCTTAAAGAATTTAAGCGTTTTTTATCTCTTCTTAAAAATCTTAAGCCTATAGCCTTTTACCTTTATTAAGTGGTAAGCTAGTACTAGCAGTTGTCTACTTACTTAATTATCTTTAAATATTATTTCTTCTATTTTATAAAGCAATGGACTCTATATCTAATGGTGTTATAATACCCGTTACTAAACCGCGTTCTATAGTAGTCTTAGTTTCTACTTCTATTATATTATTAAGGTTTAAGCGCCTCTAGTTAGCCTCCTTTTCTTCCTTATTACTATTAATTAATAAGTACTCTAACTCTATTACTATTATTACTAATCTTTATCTATATATTACTATAATATCTTAATCTAGCTTATAGAGTTAATTTTATTCTTTGTCTAACTCTTTAGTTCCTTTAAGCCCTTTTAACTCTAGCTTTTATAGCTAATAGCTTACGCTATATTTAGCATTCTTATAAATTTGGTATATATTATTATAACAAAATATAAAGTGTCTAACTGTATACTCCTAAGTACTATATAACCTTTATATTACTAGTTTTAGTTCTCCTTATTTAGTTCCTCTTACTATATAGTTACTCTAACTACCTTTATAGTCCCTAGTATAGTAACCTTTCTTTCTATAATTTATATAAGCTCCTTCTTTAAACTATTTTTTTTTATTATAAAGTCTGCCTAAATATCTTCTACTACTAAGATCCCTAGTTTATCCTCTGCTCCTTAGTCCTATAATTACTTAATCCTTAACCTTTAGGTTTTTATAGTTTCTTATTCTATCTTCTAAATTCTTTAGTACTACTTAGGTCTATTAGCTCTGGTCCGCCATTCTATAGTTTATAACTTTATATTTATTATTGCATACTCTACGCCTTATATAACTATAAAACTCTATCTTGCCCTTTCTTAGCTTGTTCCTTTTAATAGATCCTATTATTAATCTTTATTAACTAATCTATTAACTCCTATAGAGTATCCACATCTTCTATTAGGATAATTGCGTTTTAGACTTTAGCCTTAAGTCCCTATTTATACTATACCATAAGCGCCTTATTATTCTATTTAACCTATATTATAAGTATTTAAAACTACGTTATATACTTAATTACTAAAGTATATTATACTAGGTTCTAAAGTTTTTTTTTTACTATAGTTGTTACTTCTAGGTCTCTAAATATCTATATTAGTCTTTCTATAAACCTGTTTTAGTTAGTAAATATAAACTATACTTCCTAATTAGTAGTTATTATTCTATTTATTTAGATCTTGGTAAGGTAAGATTTAAACCACTTAAGTGCCCTTCTACTTAGGAACAATCCTATATATGCTACTTAGTCTATAGGTATTGCCAACTTAGCCCCCTCCTATATAACCTTAAAGTGTATCTATATAAGAAATCCTTTAAGTTTTAACTTCTCCTCTAAAAATTATTTAATAAAGGGTAACTTAACCTTAGCCACTTTAATTCTATTAAGTTGTTCTTTAAGTATTTAATTATTAATTATTATTTAATTAACTATTTCTTATAACTAACCTACTGTAACTAGCTATAAATTAGTATCTTTTATACTAGTGTCTCCTCCTAAACCTAAGGTTGTAGCTATTATAGACTAAGTTATAACTAGTGCCTTTAATGGCGTAACTTACGCTTTAGGTGGCATATTATTTAACTTTATTAATACCGTAACTAGGTAGTGAATATATAACAGAGCCTTATAGTAGTAACTATAGTAAACTTATTAATAGGCTAGGTGTATAGGTAAATAAGAAGTTAATAATATAACAGTAATAAATAACAACTAGTAGAGTGGTTACCTAATAAATTAACTCTAATTATATTCTAATATTTATTATAAGGAAAGGAACTATCTAGGTAGGGACTATAATCCTTTGAATATATAACCGTACTCCTAAGAAACCCTCTTTATATATAAGGTATGTAGTGTATATAAGGTATATAAGTTCCTCTCGTTCCTCTTATTTATTATATAATAATTATTCATTGCTTAACGTCCGATTTGGATCCCTATTAGGCCCACGCGGACTACTCCTTATTTACATATAGGGATAAAACTCTATTTGAGAAAATAAGAAAACCCTGTAATCTATCTCCCTGCTTTTTAGGACTTGTATATAGGGCGCCTACAAGTTACCTATAGTGCTCTACTACTTTACTTTATGACCTCCTTAGGAACTACTACTGCCGTAACAAGCCTACAGACGCGCTAGTATCGCAAACTTAACTCTACTACTGTAGAGTTATTAAGGGGCGCCTAGTACTCGCCCCTTTGCCTTTTATTACTATTTCCTTTACAACCCGGAACTAGTGTAACCGACTACCCATTTACCGCCAGAATGCCAATCTGACTCGCCTGCATATTGACTCGCTCACCAACTCGGTCACTAACTTGGTTAAATAACTTAATTAATTACCCCTTATTGTCTACACCTTTTATGTATATATACCACCTGATTTCTATAGATTTAGAATAAAGTCGCTTATTCAATTCTCCTATACTTGCACTGTTACAGTTATAAGTCCGGATTGCACTACCTGCTAAACCAATTAATCTACTACCTTATTTACGAAGTCACTACTTCTACCACCTTTGCAAGTGTCTTAAGCTTCTTTACCTACTAAACGAACGGACGGTTGCACCTGGCCGACGAACGTACCTAACAGACGAACAAACTGACAAATCAAAAAACGTCAAAATAAGGTTTCGCCAAGACGCTAACCTAGGACCCTACTTAACCTATTAAATTCTAAAAATAATAACTAATACAGACGGACCTTATTTAAAATTTAACCTTATCCTTAAAAGGCTATCTAATTAGATACAATAGTTCTTTATTATTTAAGATACTGCTAAAACAAACAACGTATGGCAGTATATCGACCTATTAAAGAAGAAAGACAAGCTTCTAAAGCTAGAACCTCCAAATCGACCTATACCAAGAGACGTGCTTCCTACTACTACGTTAATAGCCAAGCTAGATTTAAACCAACTTATTGCCTATAATTAACTATACGCGGAATATAAGGATGACCTCCGCGTGTACCAGAAGCAAGAGCAAGCCATAAACAATATTAGCAATTATATCGTCCGCATAACGTTAGTAGCCTACCTCCCTCTTATTAAAGACCTCGGAACGGTATACAAACGCCTTTAAGAGTTAAAGACTGTACTCGCCCCTACTACCTTAGGTCAAAAGCGCGACGTCCTTAATTAATACACGGCTTTTAAAGCCTATAACAAAAAGCAGAGTATTGAAAAATGGTTAAACAGCTAGAGGAGCGTCTATAAGCTAGCAGAGAAATTGGAGCTTCTAGACGTACAAGGCTTTAGGCCACACTATAATTTCGTATAAGTAATTAAACCCATCTCTTCTAGCTTTGTAGGAGCACTAGAAGTAAATCTTATTCGAAAAGAATAGAAGGACAAAGAGGCCCTATCTATTATTGACCTTATTAAGGAATTTAAGGAGCACTACCGCATGCAGCAAGCATCGTCTACCTTAGCTGCCAATAACTCTGCATTTGCAACCCTTTAAAACAATTCCAATTTAGACTTTAACAGTAATTCTAATTCCAACAGCAATTTAAATTCAAATTCGAGATGGTACAAGGAATGTATATGCGGTATTATACATTGGTTTAGTGACTGCTATTACATCGCTAAGTATAAGCGCCCTTAAGGATGGAGACCAAGGGCAGACGTCTAGAAGAAAGTAGATAAAGCTATCTTATCTACACCTTAGATTAAACGCATCATTAACCGAATTTAAAAAAGAGAATAGGAAGCAAAGGAGAACAACTAGAGTATAGAATCTATAATTAATTTTAATTCTAAAACCTTACCTTCTACTAAACCGACTAGCTATGCTGCTGTGTTTAGTACTGGTTAAACTCCTTTTAAACTCTAGAACACTTGGATACTTAACCCTAGTATAGATACCCACGTCTGTAATAATAAAGAAGACTTTACCTTCTTATACCTAGTAGTAGAAGACGACTACCTAATTGCTAGTAGAAATTTCGTAAAAATTCAAGCCTACGGAACAGTAACTATTACTGTTAATACACCTACTGGGAAGTCAAAAATGAAGCTATCCCATATAGCACTAGTACCTACCTTTTTTATAAATATTATAGCACTTTTAAGAGCTACTGATAACGACATTTATTTCGACTTAGGATGAAATGTGCTATACTATCTAGTAACTAGTGAAACAGTCTACTATACAAAACAACTAGGGGGCCACTAGGCACTAATATACAGAGAGCCTACAAGTACCCTAGATTTAACTTAATTAATATTCTTAACCTCTAAGAGGTACTAGCTAAGCCGCATAGCCCGCAAACTAATTGGAGCCACAGCTATAAGATAGCATAAAATTCTTGGCTATATAGGACTTGATGCTATTGCGCAGCTTTCTAAGTATATTATTGGCGTAGAGCTGACCGAATTTAAAACCAACAAACAAGCACCGCTTAAAATTAAATGTAAAGTTTGCTTACTAGCAAAGCATACACAGTAGATCTCTTAAAGATGAGAACACAAATTTCTAGCCACTTAACCATTTAAATGGCTAGCATTTAATATTATCCACCTTAAAGTACTAGGGTATAACGGTAATAGATATATTATGCATTTCTATTGTATATATTCCAAATTTAACTTTGTGTACACCGCTAAGAATAGGGATAAAGCTACTATTCTACCTACTATTCGCAAGACTTACTGCTTAATTAAGACACGATTTTATTAAGACGTTGTCTTCTTCTAGAGTAATAATAAATAAGTATTTAGACAAATGGAAGACACCCTAGATATATAGTGTGCAGACAAAGTTATTACCTTTAAATGCCGAGCACCATATACCGAAGAATAAAATGGTGGAGCAGAACTATCTGGACGAACCCTTATAGAACAATTAAGGTCTATATAGCTGGAAGCATCCTTACCCCTATCTTTAGGACTAGAAGCCTTCCTTACTACTGGCTATATACTTAATTAAACACCAAATGAATAACTAGGGTGGAAAACTCCGTATAAGGTTGCCTATAGTAAGCTACCATCACTTACCTATATGTATGAATATGGTTGCAAGACCTATATACTAAATAAATAAATTAGAAAGGGAGACAAGCTAGCTCCTTATATATTAATTAGATACCTAGTCGGCTATAATTTAATAAATATTTATTAAATCTAGATTCTAAGTCTTTATAAAGTTATTTAAACTAGAGATGTTATATTTAATAAGACCTTGTTCTATAACCCTAAGGGTTAAAATATTGATTACCTACTTAGGGAAGCATTAGAAGACACTATCTAGGTAATTAGTCTACTAGAACCTCTCTATAAGGACAAATCTAAGGATGAATCTATTTTATATAGACCTACCTCAAATGTAGATTAAATGACTATATTAAACGACTTAGTAGAGCTTTCTATAAAGGATATTAAACAGCTACTAATATTTAGCAGAATAGTATCTCCGGATCTGCCAGAAACAAACACTATACTAGAAGGACTTTAAGACGATATCCTAGATACAATTAAAGCAATTTCTATATAAGGGCGCGAAGAGGCTTTGGGGAAGATTTAAAGGAATAATATAAATTCTATCTAAATCTAAGGGTATATAGCTTTTAAAGAGAATAAGATGTTGCGTAAAGAAGAGAAGGGAATAACCAGAGAATCTTATAATTAAATAGTTAGGGGTCTTAGTCGATGCGTGCGCACATGCGTATGTGGATGGACTTTAGTAGAATTTAATTAATCTAGTAGAACTTGGTAGAAGTCAATTAAGCTAGCAAAATTTGGTAGAATTTGGTTAAAGCATTAAGTTTATCTTATTAAGTGTTTTACTAAGACATTCCTACTATAACTAGGCTAGTCCCGTTATAGTACGCCCCCTTTAGCCAAAGGTTTAAAATAATTTAATTTAGTTAAAAATTTATAATTTTATTATATATTATATTTTTGCGTTAGGTGGCGGTCTTGGCAAGGCAGATCTAACTAATTAGATAACTTTAACTGCTAGTTAGAGTTCCTTAATATCTTATATATTATGTAATCGCGTTATAAACGTTATAACTTATTTTAAGTTCTTTTTAAATTTGAGTTTTATGTATTTGTGTTAGGTGGTAGTTGTTTACCTTTATATTATATCCATCCAGCTAGAGTAGGCCGCAAAGGATAGTCCTTATGGAATTCTTTTACTAGGGAAGGCGTATTGGCCTTAATCTAATTATAGGTTTCCTAGGTTTGTGTTTTATATCCTTCCTACTTAATAAGAAGTTTAAATTATTTAGATTATAGTTTCTATTGTATATTATTAATTAAGTTAATAAAGTAAGAACCGTTACCATTATTAATAATTATAGGAGGTGGCGGTGGTACTTTATAAGTTATAGAATTATCTTTTAAAGGTTATAATAAGCTTATATAAAACATTAGGTATATTTTTATCTCAGTTAGTAGTTTAAGCTTATAGGTGTATAGGCTTAGTTTCTTCTTAATTTAGTATAGGCCCGCAAACTTCTAATTAAGTTTCTTTAAGGGCCGTTAAGTCCGTATGTTTTGTATATTTAGGTAAGCCATGTTACCTTCCTTAAAGTCCTATGTAGGAGCTCGTTCTTTATTTGCATGCCATTTCTATACTATTTAAGCGTATGTTAATTCACTTTGTAATAGTTCCGTTAGCTGCTTTATTTAATTAGCGAAGTTATACGCGTTAATTAACTGGATCCGTTTAATCGTGGGTCCTATTATATTGATTTTAGGTTGTAGTTTAAATCTAAGTTAAGGGTTTTATCTATAGGTTGCGTAGAACGGCGTCACGCCTATTAATACGTTTATTATATTATTTGTAGTAAACTTAGCTAAAGGCAGCCATTTTTCCCAGTTGTCTTGCAGGTAGGAGTAGTATATTTATAGGTATTATTCTATAATTATATTTACAATTTCGGTTTAACTATCTATCTCTAAATAAAACGCAGTTAAGAGTTGTGTTTAAATGCTTAATTGTTTATATAGAGCTTGCTAGAAGTCTAAAACGAACTAGCTTCTATAGTTGGATATTATTAAGTTAGGAAGTCTATGTAGCTTAAAGATATACTTAACAAAATATTTAGCTACTAATATTGTATTAATTAAGTCTATGGGAATTATATATTGCATTTTTATAAGGTGGTTAATAACTACTATAATATTTGTAAACCTATTACTGCTAGGCAAGTTAACTATAAAGTTAATTAAGATGTTGCGCTATCTTTGTATTAGAATTGGTAGCGGTTAAAGTACTCCTTGCTTTTTTATATAAGAGGTCTTTCTATGCATGTATATCCTGTATGCTTGAACGTATTTTTGTATATAGTTGTGCATTATAGGCTAGTAGTATACTTATTAAACAATCTTATAGGTCTTTGCACGGCCATGATGCCCTACTATAGGGGAGTTATATACGAAATTAAGTATCTTAAATTGTAAAGGTTTGGAATTTGGAACTACTATCTTCTATTAATAGTATAATTAATCGTTTTAAATTTCGTATTTAGCGAGTGTAATATCCTTATGCTATTGTTTTCCTATTTAAATTGCTTTTATTATATTTATTATCTATGCGTTGTTCTTATATTTATATTCTATTAGCTTATTAATTTCTATTTCCTATTTATTAACTTCTAATTTATTTCTGTTAAGTTCCGCATCTAGGAACATAGGGCGTAGCTTTTTAAAATATTTAGGGGGCAGTAAGATCTATAATTAATTTATAATCCGTTTGTCTAAAGTGTTTATAGGTAGATCCTATAATTATTATATTAATGCGTTAGGCTTCTAATTAAGTTTGCCTAGTTAGTACGTAATCTTAAAGTTAAATTATAAGAGGTATTTAGCCCAACAAATTTGGCGCTATATTAATTGTTTTATAGTTATAAAGTACTATAGGTTCTTATGGTCCGTTAATACGCGTATTAGGAATAATAATCCTTTAAGCTTAGGACGCCATTATTTAAAACATCTAATAATTGTAAGTAGTTCCTTATTATATATCTTGTAGTTTAATTTAGCAGGGGCGAGTTTCCGAAAGAGAAAGGCTACTGGACATAGCTCGCCGTTTTTATTATATTGCAATAACACTCCTTCTAGTGCATAATTAGACGAATCTGTTTTAAAAATGCATTTAAGGTTAGGGTCAAAGTGGGCGAGAATTAGAGTAGTTATAAAATAATACTTTAGGTCGTTAAAAGCTTGTTTATATTTAGTAGTTTATTTAAATTTTATGTTCTTTCTTCTTAGGTTTACTAATGGCTAAGCAATTTCCAAGAAGTAGTTAATAAATTAATAATAGAAGTTTACAAATCCTAGAAATCCTTAAACGTTTTATATATTGCTAGGGCTTCCCTAGTTTATAATTGTGGCGACTTTCTTAGGGTCTATTTTAATTCTGTTATAGGATATAATTAAGCCTAAGTACGTAACCTTGGACGTGTAGAACTTGTATTTTTTAATATTATATTATAAGCCCGCATCTTATAGGCGTTTAAGAACCATTCTAATATATTTCTAATATTTAGAAAGCGAGGACGAGTAGATTAAAATATTGTATAATTATAGCACCTGTCGTACCGAACGCGTGCTTACGCGTACGGTACACTAACTACGTGTTTCCGCGTTCGGTGTATTAACCACCTGCTTACGCGTCTAGTGCACCCCTAAAGCACTAACTAATTAGGGGGAGGTCGCATTAGTATATAGACTATATAGTCTGCTTTAATACAAGAGACAGTCACCACCATCCCAAAGAGCATATAATACTATACGTATTTCGTGCCCCGGGATACAACTTACTTATGCTATTAAGTTAGTACAATTACTAATTAGTAAGCGCGCACAGATTAGTAATTACTTAACACCTCCCCTAAGCGATATATATAATAGCAACTACCTATTTAGACTCCTAGTACGACCTGCTAGAAGGTCGGAAGTCAGGGATTACAGATTTATCTCTAACTTTGTATACTTATTTAAGTCTTAGTACGGTTTACTAGAAGTTATAGACGTAAACATAGACCTATACAGAACCCCTATTCTTAACCCCCTCAAACCTTAAACCTCTTTGGACCTTTTGCAGAAACCCCCTACCCTCCTATAAACCATTACGGACCCGTTAATTGATTTTACGGACCGTTATAAGACCTCCCCCACCCGTTACAAGCTGCTACCCCCGCTACGCACCACACTACACTATAGTATGGTAGACATTAGCAAGCAAGTCAGCGAAGGTCAAAAGAAGTGGAGATAAGGAGTTAACGTTACGTCTACAAATAATGTTAATAACTACATCAGTTTTAAAATCCTTAAATATAAATACTTTAAGCTTATAAATAATAACCTATAGGAGCAATACTAGGAAGACTTTATAGACTTTACAGAAGCTATTTTTAAGGCCTATAACCCTATTACTATCTATAAACTATAAACCCTTTTACGTAACTAAGGTGTATAGGTTAAAAGGAATAAACAAGTTACTATTACACAGTCCTTATACAACATAATATACGAGAAGGACTAAATAGAATAGACTAAAGAGGAAATCCTAAACCAGTTCTAAGAAACTAAGGAACTCTTTACTTCTTCTAAACTTAATATAATTGCTGGCCTTATACCTAACCCACTTAACCAAATTCGTCCCATAAACCTAAGCGGCTTTAGACTTAACCTTATTGGCTAAAATATACCCTACTCTTAAGTTACGGATTACAACACCCCTATAAACCAAAATACGGACTAAATTACCCCTGTTATTTAAGTTATAGATCTATAAGCCATATATCCGCAAGCCATAGATCCGTAAGTTATAGATCCATAACCCACCTAAGTAAAGACCTATGGCAAGGAGCTAGCTAACCTAGCCAAGCTCTATACCGACAAATCTAAGTACAGCGGTGAAAATGATAATTTTAACTTCAAACTAACTATCTTTACGGACCTCTACCAGAAGGCTGACATTCCTAAATAAGAGTTTAGCTAAGCCTACTCTACCATACTGCGCGGCCTAGCACTTGACCACTACTACACCAACCTTAAGAGTAACCCCCTTGGTGTCCCCTTTAATAAGCTATGCAAAGCTACCCATAACTACTTTAAAGGACTAGAATATAGGCGTGATATCCTTACCCAATGGAATGCGACCAAGCTACAGACCGTAATTGATAAGAACACCGAAAAATTAACTATAGAGTATCTATAAATCCTTATTAAAGACCTCTAGCACCTATAGCACGGCTTTGACGCTAAGCTTCGAACAGACAACTTCCTACACAATAAACTTATTACGGCTTGCCAGGAAGTAGAGCCCTGTAAGTACACCTATTATAAGCCTATAGACACCTTAGCTAGCCTTATTAATAACCTACGCTCCTCTATTATAACATACGAAGTCTTAAACCCACCGGGCAGCACTTAAGCCTTTACCACGGATATTCAATATCTGTAGACATCTACTTTACGGACCGCCGTTACTGCTAGCAGCACCTATACCGACTAAGTCCTACCCGTAACCCCCGCAGCAACTCCCGTATAAAAGTATACCCCCGCAGACGAACAAACCAGAAATGCTTTATATATAGCAAGGAAGGATATTAGTCTACAAGGCATACCTAGGAAGAACGTAATAGGTCTAAGAAGAGATTTAATAAACGGATTAGCCAGTTTATCTTAGAATACAAAGGAGAGGAAGAAGAGGAGCCCCCTAATAAGTTAATAGAAGCCCTTATAATTGACTTTAACCTAGACGACCAGGAATAGAAGACCTTAGAGACGTTCCTAACTACTTTCGGACCTTTTACGGACAGCTAAGCCTTTAATATTACGACCGTATTAGCCGACCGTTCCTTTATACACTCAGTTGCGCCCGAAAACCATTCCGCAAGCACCCCCGTTACGGACGTTATAGATTACGAGCAGGACCCATTTGCATATATTACCACAGAACGCTATACCCCCAAGGAATTCTACGGTGTTATAATCGACATAGGCGCCTCCAAGAAGTCTACTATAGGTTACGGACAATACCTTGTATATAGGACCACCGCAAATAATAATATGGACATTGACACTATGTAAACTGGGGCCGTAAACGTCTAATTCGGCATTGGCTTAACTGCATTAATTAGATTAGTTGTAGTTAAGACCCCAATTAGCCTAGTCAACTTCCATATAGTAAAAGCACACACCCCTTTCTTACTTTGCCTTGCGGACATAGACAGGTTACAGGTTTACTATAACAATATTATAGACACCTTAATCAGCCCCACAACTGCCCTAGGAAGTAAGTATGTTACCCTACCAATTATATGACGATTTGGACATCCGTTCCTTATATAGGGAGAGACTTTACGGACCTATATTTAGGAATCTTTTGACTATAACCCGTGCTACCTTATTAGTATGGAGATCCACCGTCTATACCGCCGTTTCGGCCACCCGTCAGCTGAAAAGCTATATAGAGTCCTTAAACGCTCTGGACATAACGACGTTGATAAAAAGGCAGTTGATTACCTAACTAAATACTGCTCCTTTTGCCAGAAATACGGACGTTCCCTAGGCCGATTTAAGTTCACCCTTTATAAGGACCTTAACTTCAACTACTCAGTATATGTAGACATTATGTATATTAACGGCAGCCTAGTATTATATATAATTGACAAGGCAACCCGCTACCAAGCCGCCTGTTGGTTGCAAAATATATCCGTAAAGCATACTTGGGATATTTTACGGACCTGCTAGATTGACACGTACGTTAGACCTCCTGAGTATATCACCCACAACGCCAGTAGGAACTTCATCAGTAAGGAATTCTAGTAGTATACTATAGCTATAGCTATATTAACAAAAGCTATTCTAGTTAAGGCGCATTGGTCTATTAGGCTTATTAAGCGAGCTTACCTAGCTCTATAAAGAGCTTATTAGATTATTACGGACAAGTGCAAGGACATCTAAAAGGAACTGGCTTTACAGATGGCCGTAAAAGCCGTTAATAACACCGCTGGCCCTAACGGACTAGTACCTACCCTCTTAGTTTACGGAGCCTACCCAAGGATAAGCAACCTAGGCCCCCCTGCCCTGTCTATTATAGAACGAGCAGCTGCAATACGGAAGGTAATGGCCGAAATAGCCAAATTACAGGCTAAATAAACTATTAATAACGCCCTATACTACCGCAACGGACCTAATACGACCTTAGTACACAACCTCCCGCTTAACTCTGAAGTTCTCGTATGGCGCAAAAGCGGCAGTTGGAATGGACCTTACCGTCTACTAGCCGTAGAAAATGAGACGTGCTGCGTATAGCTTCCTAGCGGGCTAACTAGCTTCAGAAGTACGTCCGTAAAACCCTACTTTCGGCCCGAAAACACCTATAACGTTAAGCTAGATAAACTAGAAGCAACCGCCAAACCAGACAAACCAGAAGCGACTGCCGAATTAGATAAACTAGAAGCACCCTTACCTACCCTAGAAGTCCCCTAGAAACCCACTGAACCTACTAAACCTACTATAAAGCGTAGTTAAGGACGCCCCTAAAAGCACCCCGTAACCAAGAACCCTGTAATAGAGAATCACCTAACCTCCGCAGGAATAACCGCAAGGCAATCTCCGCCTGCGGATATATCAGTTCTAGTATAGGAAACCCCGTTTACGGACTCACGACGTAAAGAGATTAACGGACTACTTAAGAAGGGTGTCTTTGCGGTTATAACGGAGAGAGACGTTCCGTAAGGCGTCTATATATTTAACTTATACTTTGTTAACAAGATTAAGCACCCTAGTACTAATAAAGCCTTTAAGAAATTAAGGCTTATTGTACAAGCTTATAATGACTAGGGAAAGGACCTAGTCCTTACGCAATTGCCTATAATTTAATGGGTCAGTCAACGGATTATACTTGCATTTATGCCTAGACTACAGTAAACTAAATCCATAGCCCTTTACTTACGGGACATTTTATAAGCCTACGTACAGTCTAATACCTACCTAAGTAGGGACATCTTTATACGGCCACCCCTTGAGCTTAACCTATAACTAGGAACAATTTTATGGGTTATAAAACCTCTTTATAGAGTACCGGAAGCTGGAAACCATTGGTTTAAGATATACTACTAGTATTACGTTAGTAAGCTTAAAATAGAACAGTTAACCTATAACCCCTGCCTCCTATACAGCCTATTAAACGGCCTTGGTATTGTTGGACTCTAAATAGATAATACCCTATTCCTAGCAGACCAGACCTTTGCGGACGCTAAAGAAACTAAACTATAAAAGGCCAAGTTCTTGGCAAAGCTATAAGAGTAGTTAACTAAGCAGAATCTGATTAAGTTTAATAGAGGCCTAATTATATAAAAGGGCAACCTAATTAAGCTAACTTAGGAACACCAAGCTTAAAACCTAAAGCCTATTATAGTAAAGCCTACGGACCTCACCAGCTCCCGCGGAGAGACCCATAAGACTGTAAATATAAAGGACTAATACGTTGCACAGCGTGCAAGAGGCGCCTATATTACTATAGTCTATCAGCCCAAATCTGCCTATAATTTGTCCTTTGCGGCCCAGGTAGTAGATCCGCAAGAAGAAAATATTAAGTAGCTTAATAAGCGTATTTAGTGGCAAATTGATAATGCAGCAAGGGGACTTACTTTTATACTACTAGACCTAAGTTCCCTTAGCTTACTAGCATTTATAGACGCCTCCTTTGCTAATAATAGGGACCTATTATCACAAATCGGCTTTATAATTGTACTTACGGACTATAATTAGGACGTAAATATCCTGCACTAGTCCTTAATTAAATGTAAACAGGTAACCCGTAGTGTACTAGCTTCTGAACTATATACACTAGCTCATAGCTTTAATATAGCAGCTGCAATCAAATTAACGGTTTAGAAGATTCTATAACTAGAGCAGTTACCCCTGGTTTTATACACTGATTTAAAGTCCCTCTACGACTGCCTAGTTAAACTAGGTACGATACAAGAGAAGAGGCTTATGGTCGACCTAATGTGCTTACGTTAGGCCTACGAACGATGTGAAATTACGGAGGTTAAATGGATCAGCAGCGGAGACAACCTAGCGGACGCTATAACTAAGGCAAAGCCGTGTCAAGCTCTAAAAACCCTAATTAATACAAATAAGCTCAATCTAAAGGTTATAGAATGGGTGGAACGTGACTAACGGAGCACTTATGGTTCATTTGCGGCCCGTCGGAAGGCTATACGGTTCCTTTACGGCCCGTTGGAAGGCTATATAGTTTACTTTACGGACCTTAAGCAGGACTTACGGCCAGCTCAAAGTACCGTCTGGAAGGCAGCCTAGAAGGCACCTTGGGAGGGATTTCCTATGTATTTCTTTTGTATTTTACGGTTCTATTAAAACAATTATGGAGGCTATATATAGGTGGTTTCATTTTTCAAGTACCGCTAGTGTATAATTACAGCACCTGTCGTACCAAACGCGTGCTTACGCGTACGGTACACCAACTACGCGTTTACGCGTTCGGTGCACTAACCACCCGCTTACGCGTCTAGTGCACCCCTGAAGCACTGACTAATTAGGGGGAGGTCGCATCAGTATATAGACCACGTAGTCTGCTTCAATACAAGAGACAGTTACCACCATCCCAAAGAGCATACAATACTATACGTATTTCGTGCCCTGGGATACGACTCACTCGTGCTATTAAGTTAGTACGAACAGATATTATTAATATACGCGGTAACAAATATATTAAGGGATTTACGAAGTGTATTATTAATATATTGCTAAAACGTACTGGGACCATTTTTTACGCTAAACAGCATTACTAGGTATTTAAAGAGTCCCCATTATATACAAAAAGCTGTGTACTTCTTATCTCCTTTATGTATACGGATTTTATTAAAGGCAGCGACTATGTCAAGCTTTGTGAAGTACTATGCCTTTACTAAATAGTTAAGCGTTTCTTAAATTAGGGGAATCAGATATTGGTTTTAAATTATAATTGCGTTTAGAGCTTAATAATTAATATAAAATCTTAAGCCTCCTTCTAGCTTTTTAACGAATAGTACGGGTAAGGTAAATAGAGATTAACTAGGGCGAATAAATCCTTTTTCTAGATACTTGTTAAGGTATTATTGCATTATAAGTAGTTCTTCTCGTGACATACTATATAGCGGACCAAACTTTGGTGTTATACCAGGCTTAAGTTCTATCTTAAAATCGTGCTTATCTTAGTACGGGGCTAGTTAGTCTGCAAATTATTTTTTAAACTCGTTAATTAGATTGTGGTACTCTTTAGGTATAAGAGGTTAAGAATTAATATACTATTTTAGTTCTAGTGCTTTCTTAATATCTTCTATAGTTATAGCAAAGATTTCGTGATCTCGTCTTTTTACTAATAAGATAAAGGGTGCGGCCTATATTATACAAATTTTAAGAGGTTTTAACGTAATATCTTTATATTCTTTACTGCAATCGGCAGTCGTAGCTTTATCGTATTGGTTTAAGGTTCGTGGTAAGGGTAATTTATATCATTTTAAATTTAAATAGTTGTGTGCATGTTTATAGGGCAAATGGGTTTTTAAGCAATAACTTTAGCAGTAGGTTGTATGGAACTTTAGTGTTTCTTTAACCCAGCTAATTAAAGGGTTGTATTATTTTAGCTATCTATGTCCAAGTATTATCTTATATTGCTTTAGGGGTATTACGAATAGGGAAATATATTTAAGGTGTTCACCTATCTGCATTTTTATAAGAGCGTAGTGTGTTAACTCGCTATATATTAAGGGTTTGCCGTTAAAGCCTTATAGGCCTTAGGGCTTATTAAGTTTCTTTAAATTTAGGCGTTGGGTTTTTGTGTAGTTCGTATTAATAAAGCCCATGCTAGTAGCTTTGCTGTCTATAAGGATTTATACCTCCTTCTATTTTCTAAGTATTTAAATTTCGCCAAGTATATTAAGGGAGTTATATTATATATCAGCGCTAAAAAAGCCTAGACACTTATACTCTTCCACTTCTTATCCTAAGGCGCAACTTGGCCCTAGAATGATTCGTTTTCCAAGTTAGCCAAGAGTAAGATACTTTATAACGACTAGGTATAATTTATAGAATAAGTACAAGTTAAGAAGCGAGTACGGCTTAAAGAATAAGTGCGATTTAAGGAGTGGGTACAATTTAAAGACCGGGAGGAACTACAGCGGACTTTTTTAAAAGGGTGAGTTTGGCAATTTCTTTGGATATATCCTTTTCTACTATATCTAAAGCATTCTCTATTTGCGGCTTAAGTTCTTCGTTTGTTGGTTCCTAAGGGTGCGTAGGATTAAGTGGCGTTGAGGTCCATAGGGTCGTGCGTAGGTTTCGGAGAAGGGTTGCGCTTTAGGGTATATATTAGTTTTATAGAGCTTTAAACACGAGGTGTGGTTAGCTTTAGAAAACAAGTCTATTTATTATATTAAAGGTCCTTATTAATTCGTTAACACATTATAGCAAATTTAGGTAGGTTCTTTGGCAGTTCCTTACCTACTAACTGTACTCTAATTTTATCCAAAATAGCTTATTAAAGAGCAGCAACTCTAGCGGCTTTATTCCAATCCAGTTTACTAATAAGGCCTAAAAATTCCAAAAAGAAGCTTGTAAAGTCTCGGTTTCGTTATTATAGGTTTTTAAGTTTAGTAATAGCGGTATATTTGTGGCTGGTATTATTATACGTTCGTTCTAGTAGAGAGACAAAGGTTTTAAAATTAACAAAGGTGCTATTACGGAAGAATGGGTCTATAGTTTATGCAGCATCTTTGCTTAAATAATATATTCCATAGCTAACCTTGCTAGCTTTAGTAGGGTATTGGTTATAGTTTATTAAAAGTTTAAGATGGAGCTTGGTTATAAAGGGACGTAGGTTATTTTAATTTCTATTAAATATTAGAGGGTTAGGAAGCTTTTCTAATTTTATAGTAAGTACTAGGTTTGTTATAGGTATAGGTTAGGCTACTATTACTAGTTTAGGGTTCGTATTTAACGGGCTAGGTTTAGATACAGTTATATTAATTTTATTTATAGGTGGTGTTGGGGTCTCTAATATAAATGCCTAGATGTTACGGAGTTCTTTATAGAGTGCTTCTATTAATTGCTAATACTGGGCTTCTAGTATAGCCCGCTGCTAAGCTAAGGCATCTGTAAAGGACTGTTATATTATGGTTAACTGTTCCCTGACTAGGGATATAATACTTATAGTTATTAAAGAGGATTTAGGTTCGTTTGCTATTTTAATAGTGGTTATTTTTTAACGTAACGTAATATAAGGGCGCGAAGAGGCTTTGGGGAAGATTTAAAGGAATAATATAAATTCTATCTAAATCTAAGGGTATATAGCTTTTGAAGAGAACAAGACGTTATATAAAGAAGAGAAGGGAATAACCAGAGAATCTTGTAATTAAATAGTTAGGGGTCTTGGTCAATGCGTGCGCACGTGCGCACGTAGACGGACTTCGGTAGAATTCGATTGATCTGGCAGAACTTGGCAGAAGTCGATCAAGCTGGCAGAATTCGGCAGAATTCGGTCAAAGCGTTAAGTTTATCTTGTCGAGTGTTTTACCGAGACATTCCTACTGTAACTAGGCTAGTCCCGTTACATTCTACCTAGCTAGGTTTGCCAGAACTGTCAAATACAGCTCCACGAGCTAACAAGGTCTTGGCCGATCCTTCTGCCGACCTTGTCCTACCAGAAGGTTCCAAACGAATTCGACGTTGAGCGTACGCAGCAGCACTAGCCAATATACCTACCCTATTTAGTTACTACGCTGGCTTTGCTATAGGACTAGTAAAAGATATTAACCGAACTAGATCCTCCCTATATAGAGATAATCTTCCTCCTAAACCAAGGAACCTAAAAGAGCTAAGAAAGCACCCTTTAACTACCGGCTTTTAAAAGGCTATGGAAAAAGAATATAATGACCTAAAACGCTGAGGGACATTTAAGACTGTACTAAAAGAAGAAGTATATAACGAGTAGATCCTTCCACTAAAATGGGTCTTTAAATACAAGTTCGACAGCGACGGCTACCTATAAAAGCTAAAAGCTTAACTGTGCGTCCGCGGAGACCTGTAGATTACTGAGGAAGAGACCTATGCAGTAACCCTAGCTGCTCGAATATTCCGTGCCCTTATAGCTATAGCAGCTGCATTCGATTTGGAGATTTGATAGTATGACGCTGTGAACGCATTTATAAACGTAAGACTAGATAAGCCAGTCTACTATTACTGCCTAGAAGGCTTTGATCAAAACGGACATATCCTAAAGCTACTTATGGCGCTATACGGGTTAAAGGTCTCACCACTACTTTGGTACAAAGAGCTTACAAATACACTAGCCAAATTTGGGTTGAAGCCTGTCCTAGGTACGAACTGCCTTTACACTAATAGACGACTTATTGTCTTCTTTTATGTAGATAATATCGCCGTTCTATTTGCTAAAAAGGACCTTTAAAGACTTAAAGAATTTGAAGCTAAACTTCTACATTAATACAAGATCCGTGCACTAGGAGACCTATAATGGTTCCTAGGAATTTGAATCAAATGAGATTGGGTAAGCAGAAAGCTCTAGCTCTACCAAGATTCCTATATCGAAAAGGTAGCCAGTCGATTTAATATTTAACCAGGAAGATTTTCTAAGTCACTACTTCCCGCCAAAGAACTGATTCCGTCCGACCAGCAGACGAACCCTTAAAGAACACTAGCCTATTAGCAACGGGTTGGTTCTCTTGCGCACCTTGCCGTATTTAGAAGACCTGATATTGCGAAGACGCATTCTAAGCTGGCCGAATTTCTCACTAATCCAAATTAAAAGCACCTTGATGCATTAAACCAAGCCATCGCCTATTGCCTTGGAACAAAATCTACAGCTATTAAATACTCTGGCGAAGTATTTGGAGCACACGTCTACTTCAGAAACTCCAAAGGAGAAGACGTTACCTTTTACGGAGTATCTGACGCAGTATTTGCGGACTATAAAGAGACTAGACGGAGCTCTTAAGGATACCTTTTTATGCTATTCGGAGGACTAATCGATTGGAAGGCAACCCTACAACAATTAGTAACTCGCTTGACTACCAAAGCGGAGCTTCTCTCCCTGTCTATAGCTACTATTGAAATTATCTAGTGGCAGCGTTTCTTTGAGGCAATCGGTCTCAATTTAGAACGCGATTTTACCCTGCTATGCAACAATATGCAGACTATACGACTCCTAAGATAGGATACACCAAAGCTTAACACCAAGCTACGACATATCGATGTCTATTAGCATTGGCTCAGACAGGAAGTCTAAGATAAAAAGATTGACGTACAGTGGGTCCCTACAGACAAAATGCCTACCGACGGCCTTACCAAGATTCTACCCCGTCAAAGGTACGAGGCATGGATAAAGCAACTAAATTTGGTGGATATTCAACATTAAATTGCTACTGCATCATCTAATAAAGACTCTTGAACATTACCCTATCCCTTTATTACTCCTAAATTGTATCTGAAATTTCCTATTTTGCTATAGTCTCTACCTTTATTTTATTGTCTATAGCTTTGACTACACCGTCAAATCTGGGGGGGTGTGTAACCGACTACCCATTTACCGCCAGAATGCCAATCTGACTCGCCTGCATATTGACTCGCTCACCGACTCGGTCACTGACTCGGTCAAATAACTCAATCAATTACCCCTTATTGTCTACACCTTTTATGTATATATACCACCTGATTTCCATAGATTTAGAATAAAGTCGCTCATTCAATTCTCCCATACTTGCACTGTTACAACTAGTCTAGTATATTTTAGCTAATAAGCCACTAGGTAACCGCCTTAAGACCTTTTTGTGTTAAGAGTAGTATATTATAGTTCTCTGTGCTAGCTACTAAGAGCATTGCTTCTTAGTTAGTGTGTAGGGGGCATAATAGTATTACGTGTTTTAGTGTCTATCTTAGCCAGCTATATTTACATCTTGGGCTACCTACTAGGACACCCACCCAGTAGAGCCAATCTTTTAGTCCTATTATTCCTGTTCTTAAGAGTGTTGCTATTGTATTTTCCGCCTTTATTAGGCCTTCTTGGAGCCCTTAGGTGTTTACCCCCTATAGCATTAACCATGCTATAGCTTAGGTTTCTCTTGCCTAAGACAGCCTCTGTACCTTTAACTCCTATACGCCTCTCCAGTGTTGGTCTAACTAGTGTTATATTATAGTAGATGGTTTTCCAGTGCTCTTTTGTGCTCTATTTTGGCTCCTTTCTTTTTCTTACTGTTATCTTTGCTAATCTCTTACGCGTCTCCCTTCCTTCTCTATATGGGCCTAGGCCCTAATACGGTACTATTCTTCTTCTGCTTTCTTTACCTGTTTCTCTAACATATCTTCCCTACTTTGGGGTTGTTGGTTTGTTCTCCTATAGGGCACCCTAAGGTTACTCTATAGTTTGTTTAGGCGTGTCTTAATATACTTTATAACATTAGAGTTACGCTCCCTTTACACCCTTTGCATTGCAGCGGCTTTAATATATAATTGTAGGGGGGGGATATTAGCTTCCTTTTTAAGCAGTGCTGTAGCCGTTCGCTTATACCTGCCTATTATACTCTAGAGACAAGCTGTTTAGACCTTTTAGAGTGATTTAAAAAGTGATTTAGGGGGGCCTTTTTTAGATTCTCCTATGGCCTAAATACTGGATCTATATATTATGGTTGGCCGGACAACTGCTATATATATAGTAGGCGTGACCTCTAGAAGCATGGACCCTATATAGAATTAACAATCCTAAACATTGTGATGTACTATACTTAGCCCTTACGGGCCGCTTATAACGTATATGCGCTCTACCAGAGCTTACTATCTACCCATACTCCTAATACCCTTAGGCCTTGAACTGGTTAACCCCTAAAGCCTTAAATATAAATTGCATGCTAGAGATCTGCAGATTGGTTGCGTTTTCTTATAAAGTGAATTAGCTGGTATTTCTCTAGTAAGAATTGGACTCTGTGTCGTCTTACCTATTCTATATAGGTGTTATGGGCTTTCTCTAGTGTTCTGCAATTCTCTGCGGCTATTGGGCCGTATATAATTAGGTTTATGTCGTTAATAAAGCCTATCCCCTAGGTCGCCCCTTCCTTAAAGGAGTTAAGTAGGTTGCTTATAAAGAAAAGGAAGAGTATAGGCGAGAGGGGTAATCCTTGTGGTATTCCTGTTATAACTGTAATGGGGGGGCTCTGGTATCCGCTAAAGACTAGTAATATTTCTTTCTGGCCTATAAACCCTTAAATAAATTGTATAATCTATTCTAGAAAGCCCTTTGCCCTAAGGATATATAGGAGGCGCTTGTGGGGTATGTTATTATAGGCACCACTAATATCTAAGCTAAGCATTAATACTACGAAGTCCCTTCGCATCGCCTATATAGACTTAATAGTGGTAGCGAGTAGCGTAAGTACTAATAGTGTTAAGCGGTTCTTTCTTGCCCCTATTTAACTTTATGGTAATAGGGCATGTTCCTCGGCCATATCTACTATGCGGTCCGCTATTACCCTTTTTAAGATTTTGCTAAGGGTGTTTTTTAAGGCAATAGGGCGGTAGTTTCCTGGGATTAAGTAATCTACTTTGCCTTCTTTTTATAGGATAACCGTCGTTATGGATCTTCTAAGTCGTAGGTAGTAGCCTATAGCAAAGTATACTTTAGCTATATCTGCAAGCTAAGGTGCTATAAGTGGTCCACAGGTTTTTAAGGCCTTATTTAGAATTCCATCTAGTCCTAGTACTATATTATTTAAAAGGCGGCTAATAGTTCTAGCCATTTCCTCTGTTATTATATTGCTGTTGACCTATAGGCGAGTCACCGGTGTTTTACCCATAATGTTATTAAGGTCTACTAGAGCTGGTTAGGGGAAGAACCTTTTTATAAAAATCTTTGCCTTCTTATTATTGTTATTAGTGGCCTGTGTTTCCCCTACTCTTCATAGGGGTAGTAGGTGTGGGTCTTTTACTAGGCGCCCTATGTTACGGCACTGATGTGCGTAACCGATAGGGCCTAGTCAGGGGGGTTCGCTTACGTCTTGGCTTCATGTATATAGACGTGTCCTTTCCACGACCTTCTTCTACTCCTCATCTTGATATCCAAGTCCATAGACATTCCAATTGTACAGGCTTGCATACGTTCTATACGGCGCTTATGCCTCGATTGACTGAGTCGCTGTGACACCCTACCTTTTTCTTTAACTATTTCGCCATAGCCCAAAGGCCCTTGTTATGGGGGAGGCTTAGATTAGAAGTGTACTTATTTATAAACCGTCTCTAGTTGTTCCTTACTTCTTTTTTTAGGGTATTCTTTAACTAGTTTTTTATATCTTTGTATCGTCTCTTATCTTTAGGGTTGTGGCTGCTTGTATATTTCCTTCTTGCTCGTCATTAGCTAGCAATAAGAACCGCGCATTATACGGACCACGCGTGTCACGCGTAGGGGCCCGGTTTTAAGACTGGGTAGTACTCTTCTAGCCTATTTTTAATTACTGCCTAGATCCTTTCTAGTCTTTAGTTAATTTCCTTAGGGGTAGCTAATAAGCCTTGCTTATTTAGTATTAGGTGGATTTCTTCTAGGTCTTAAAGTTGTTATTTAACTATACTAAGGAAACTGTCTGTCTTAAGCTTCCTTATTTTGTATCTTTTACTGTTTAGTTGCGCCTTAATATCCAGATCTAGTTGTATCTAGATAGGGATATGGTCTAAGGCGAGTGCCTATTCTTCTTTAGGGTTACACCTTTTAAGTCTCTGGTATAGGCCTTCGTCTATAAATATAAGGTTAATTGTACTTCTGGCGGTGCCTTATTGCCATATAATTGCTCCTGGGGGGGTAGCTAGCTTAAGGCCCTAGATATCTATAGCTCTTAATAGGCACTCTGCCTATTAATTAGTAGTAATATAGATACCTCCCTACCGCGGGTGGTAGAGGTTTATGTCTCCTAATAGAATAGACTCTGTGCCTTTGGTTTCCAGTAAGCTTATTACCAATATAATATTCTCTGTTTATGGGACGCCTTCAACCCTAGGGTTATACACATTAATAATTTATACCGGTCCCCTATATGTCTAGATTGTTATAACTGCAATATCTAGGTTAATTGCCTACTATAACTATAAGGACAGGCTAATAGCCTTACTAATTATAAAGCACACGCGTATAGCTGCTTTTGGTTCATATATGAGCTAGAATCCTTAGGGGCAGTATATTAATTATATATAGGTATTATAATACGGCTCTTATATAGCAAGGATATAGTGTTTCTCTAGGTCTAGACTGTCTAGTAGGGGCCTTATAAGACAGTGGTTTGTATTGCCGCAGTTATACTATATAATAGATAGGTGGCGGACCCCTAGTAAGGGTTCTTTATCTCTCCTTTATTCCCCACCCCCTCTATTTCCACTTTCTCTAGGATATTTAGAACTTCTGTCTCTTATATCTACACCCTAGTTACTACTTATTTTATATAGAGCTTTCTATTCCCGTATCTTATGTTTTTACTAGCGCTTCTATATCTAAATCTGTTATTGTCTCTAGTTCTTCCCCTAATCTTACTAGTTAGCTATGTGCCCTTTATAGGTTGGCTGCAAATATTATATTTGCCGCGTTAAGTCTAATTCTTAATTATCCTGGTCTTAAGCTTGCTGTAGATATCCATAGGGGTCTTTCTATGGGGCGTCCTCTCCCTTATGTACTCTATAACCCTTGTGTCCCCTATAACCCTTATGTCCCTGTTTGGTCTGGTGATATTGCGCAGCGCCACTTCTGGCCCGTTAAGGCTTAGGATAGCTGGCCTAGCCCCCTATTACTAAAGGTAGGAAACGCTAGAAAGGCACCTACGTCCCCCTAGCTTATTACCTATTATTTCTATTTATATAACCTAGTATATAGTTGTTCCTATAGCTATTAAGCCCTTACCTTCCATCTCCTATATTTAATGCAGTCTTCTCTCTCCCACGCCTTGTGTGTGCTTTGGTGGCAGTTTACGCATTTTATTTAGTCTTGGTTTAAGTAGTGTCTTATATTATAGGGGCCTATATAGTAGCCGCAGCACACCTATATTGCGTATGTGGTTTGGGTGTGTCCCTATTATATATAGTAATAGCATTGTTTTAGGTGTAGTCTGTGGTTGTAGAGTCTTGTATTATATATAAGGCCATTTATAATTATTCCTTTTTAAATAAGGAGTTTTTGCATTTCTAGTATATATATGCTGACAATAAGGGAGCTATATATTCATTTAGCGTCTCCCTAGTAAGTCTCTAGCAACCCTTATATCCTCTTATTATTCTTATTATATACTTAATTTGCATTTTCCTGTTAAAGCTATTAGATTCGGGTAATCTTAAGTCCTAGAATAAGGCATTCCGTTTATCTTACTATCTCCTATATAATTGCTATATTATCTGCCTAGCGTCCCTTTTCTACCCTAAGGCTTATAGGAACCACTAGGACTTCAACTAGGTAATCCTTACAGAGTACTTTTATGCTAATATGTTTACCTAGCCTATCCCCTACCCTTATAGCTTGTTCCTTTGCCTGTTAGTCCTTTAGGGTAACTCTAATATCTCCACTCCTAAGGTGTTAGACTGTAACAGCATTATAGACCTCTTTATAAATCTTTATAAGGACTTCTGTTTCTAATTATCCCCTAAGCCCCTCTACTTTTTCTATATTTGGTTGTATTGTGATTATATACCCAGTTATTGTCTTATAGGGGGTGGATTCCCTATGCTATAAAAGCGCAGCTACAGCGGCCTAGGTGCGGTTCGCTAGTAAAGGGGGGTTTTATTTATTTTTAATTTTATTTAGCCATTAGAGGATTTAATTAAGAGTTTGCTAAAGGGGCGCCTAAGGTTTACTAGACTAGCGGAGCCATTCTACTAGCTGCGTTAGTTTGTTATAGCTAACGGTTACTCCCCTATAATTCTGGATACTAGACGCGTCCAATAGGCTTTATATTTTGTTAGATGCTTTCTTAATAGAGGTATTTCCGCTTTATAGTATAGTATTCACCCGTCTTTGTTGTGGAGGGCCATTGCTAGGCGTAGTTCTGGCGGTCGCGCGCGAGTGCAAACCACCGTCATTCAACGTATGCCTCCCCTGCGATGCATACATCTCAGGGGGATTCTCTGGGTGATTTTCAGGGTTCTTTTGGTTGGTTTTGGTCTTTTTGGGCCGGGTGCAGCAAGAGCTCCTTATAAATAGCAGAAATATCTTATTTATTATATAGCACACTATATAACCTTAGTTACTATTCCTCGTTATATAGTTCCACTGGCTCTATCTTAGACTATACCTCTATTAACTAACTAGCTTCTTTTAACTCTTCTCTAAGTAGCCGTAACATTGTACTTAAAGTGTCCGTAACAAATACTAATAATTTTTATTAAATTTTGAAGTTATAATAACCACTTTAATACAATTAATTGTATAATTATTTTAATTTAGAATTTATATAAAGCTTATAGAATTTTGCATAAAATTATATAATTATAAAATTATTAATATACTAAGAGAGTTAGTAAATTAATTTCCTAATTAGGAAGGTGCAAGAACTTATAGCAGCAACCTCCATACCTATTATTCCATTAATTAAACTCCCTATTTATATCTTATCTTATATTAACCTAGTGTAAGAGTATATATATTAGATCCCGCCGCGCTTATAATAAGTTTATAAGCACTCTATATTTTTTAGCCTGTGTTATTACAGACGCTTTAAGTACAATATTATAACTACTTGGAGAAGAGATAGAAGAAGCTAGTTAGTTAATAAAAGCACAGTTTAGGATAAATCTGGTATAACTGTATAACGAGGAATAGTAAGTAAGGTTATAGGGTATAATCTATAATAGAGCAGCTAGAGTAAATAAAGTAATAACTTTCTTAGGAGTATGGATGTGTATTTAAGGACCTATAGTCCCTACCTAGATAGTTCCTTTCCTTATAGTAAATCTTAAAATATAATTAAAGTTAATTTATTAGGCAACTACTTTACTAGTTATTATTTGTTACTATTATATTATTAACTTCTTATTTACCTATATACCTAGCCTATTAATAAGTCTACCGTAGTCCCTACTATAAGGCTTTGTTATATATTTACTACCTAGTTACGGTATTAATAAAGTTAAATAGTATGCTACCTAAAGTGCAAGTTACGCTAGTAAAGGCACTAGTTACGACGCTATCTATAGTAGCTATAACCTTAGGAATAGAAGAAGATACTAGTATAGAAGATATGGATTTATAGCTAGTTATAGTAGGTTAGTTATAAAAAATAGTTAATTAAATAATAGATAACAATTAAATACTTAAAGAATAACTTAATAGAATTAGAGTAGCTAAGGTTAAGTTACTATCTATTAAGTAATTCTTAGGGGAGAAGTTAAAGCTTAAAGGATTCCTTATATAAATACACTTTAAGGTTATATAAGAAGGGGCTAAGTTAGTAACACCTATAGACTAAGTATAACGGAACCTTATAGTAGGAACTACGGTGGGTTCTATTATTGGGCTGGGTATATAGGTACGACAAATCAATAACGTAATAACAACTGGTGGAGTAGTTGCCTAACAGATTAACTCTAATTATATTCTAAGATTTACTACGAAGAGAGAACTATCTGGGTAGGGACTATAGTCCTTTAAATACACAACTATATGCCTAAGAAATCCCTTTACTCTGTAAGGTACGTGTACTCTGTCTACTCCGTACAGATTATATAGATTACATAGATTATATAGATTACATTACATAACCTTGGCTACTATTCCTCGTTATATAGTTCCACTAAATCCATCCTAGACTGTGCCTGTATTAACTAACTAGCTTCCTACGACTCTTCCCTAAGTAGTTGTAACATCGTACTTAAAGCGTCCGTAATACTATCTCCCTCCTCTTTATCTTTGTCCTTAAAGATTCCTAACATCTCCAAGTTGTCTACTAGAGGTGTAATGTCCGTTTAATTAACTTGGTTAATATCTTTGCTTATTATACCTAAAGCTTCTTCTTCTTCCTTAACCCTTTATTACGCGTGTATGGTTTCCTCCATACTATTACTAGGTAAGATAATGCCGTCTCCATGTTCTCGTTGTGTAAAAGAGGGGTTAGTTTATATTGCGCTAGCAAGTCCTTCTACCTAACAACCTTCCTCTTATTTAAAGTGCACTAAAGCAAACGTTTAATTATCCTATAATGTTCGCTCTGTTTCTAACACTAAGTGTATACATCCCATAACTCTTAACAGTCTTCGAGTTCCCTAAGTAACTTATTATAGGGTCTCGTATTTAATCTGCCGCTGCGAAGCTTAATAATAAGCTCTTGGCCTCCCTTGTTAAGCTTTAACGTACTTATACTGCCTATAAGGCGTACTTGTCTGCCTCTACACGTCTTCTTCGTCTTAAGAAGGTGCGTAAGAAGGTTCGTTCTAAGGAGTAAAAACTTGTTTAATAGGGTTTGTCTAAGCTGGGTAACAAAAGAATTGGCTCTCCTCCTATAAGGGAAATAACTCTAAGTAGCTCGGCAATTGCTCCTTTTGGGTCCCCCTTAGGTGACTTATTCTTTAGTAATCCTTCTTTGTTAATATTACCTAATCTACTTTCTTCTAATACTCCCGTACCTTTCCTATAGCATTCCTTAGGTTGCTTAGTGGTTTCTAAGTAGTCTTACTATAGCCTATCCACTTTACTTTATACTATGTTTTGTTATCTATATCCTTATAACTAATAATCTTTAAAACTTGCTATTTGTCTTCCTTCTATCCTCTATATATATCTACTTTGTAAACTAGTGGCTTAATATTTCCATATGCTAGCTCTAGCATTGCGATATACTATATAGGGTAGATTTTTATTTTGGCTAGTAGGTTCAACTTATACGTAACTAATAAAATTCTTTGCTTAACTTTAAAAGGTCCTAGTCTAATATAGTCTAATTTCTTGCTTAGTTGTTAACTCTTAAAATTTTTATATAGTAGCCACACTTTATCTCCCTCCTTAAGATCTGGTCCCTTAGATCTCCTAGCATTATAATACCTTTTTATTTGTTCTTATACTAGTTTAGCTGTTTCTTTAAGGTCTGTATAAAGATTCATTAACATCTCTATTCTTTGTTTAGCTGTGCTACTTATCTTTTTTGTTTAATATAGTAATAATAATGTTCTTAGCTTATACCCATAATTCGCCTTAAATAATAATATCCCCATTCCTTCTTATAGTGTTATATTATATGCAAACTATGTAACTAGTAGTAACAATACCCAATTATTTTATACGTGATTAATATAATACCTTAGATACTACTCTAGTGTCTAGTTTAGTCTTTCCATTTATCCATCCATCTGCGGATAATATGCTGTAGATATTACTACGCGAACTCCTTATTCTGCCAAAAACACTTCCTAAAATACTACTATAAATCTTAAATCTCTATCTAATATAATCTTATCTAGTACTCCGTGTCTTATAAATACTTCCTTTATATAGATTCTAGCGACATCTTCTGCTAATATCTCTTTAGTGCATACTATAAAGTATCTCTACTTTATTAGCTTATCCACTATTACTAAAATCGCGTTATAATCTTATCCTATAATAGGATCTTTTAACTTTAGTAACTTAATAATAAAGTTCTATAATATAACCTCCTATAGTCTTCCTGGTATTTTAATAGGTTATAGCCCTCTATATAGCTTATACCTTATTAGTTTGTTCTTTTAGCAATCTGGATATTCCTTTATAACTTATCTTACTAGTCCCCAGATTCCTTAAATAATGTACTCCTTTTAAAGTCTTAATACTAAGCCTATAGCTCTATTATGTCCTTATATTATTCCCTTATAGAATTCCTTAACAAATTCTTCTATAATAGACTTAGGCATATACGTTACTTCTCTATTTTTGTATTACTCTAAGTCTAGATCCTCTACCTATATTTTTTAGATCTTTTATATCTAATTACTCTTTAGTAATTTATAGATCTAACTTTCTTTAGTTGCTATAATCTTTAGATAATTATACCTAATTAATCCATCTTAATTCTTTTGCAATAAAGCTCCCAATAGCTTTTTATTACTTTATAGTTTAGCTTTTCTACTTAGAGCGTCTGCTCGTGCACTGTCTATACCCTTAGTATACTGAATTTTAAAATAGTATTCTATAAGCATTTCCACCCATCTAACCTATCTTTAGTTAAGTTTCTTTATTGTTAGGAATCCTATAAGGTTCTTATAGTCCGTCTTAACTATAAATGGTTTTTCTGTGCCTTGTAAGAATACTCTTTATTCCTTAAGTACTATAACTATACCTAATAACTCCTTGTTGTAGATATTATAGTTTAACTTTAGTAGTATTATTTTCTGACTATAGTATACTACTAGGTGCTATCTATCTTAATATTTCTATAGGAAGCACGCCCTTAGTGTAAAGTCTAATATATCTATTTCTATAACCGTCTCTAGACCTAATTAATAGATCTTAAGAACTAGCTCCTAGGTAAATAACTCTTTAATTCTCTTAAATAGTTCTTATTATTCCTTTCCCTATGCCTACAGTTCTTCTTTCTTTATTAACTGTGTAAATAGCTTAATATCCTATAACTATTGCGCTATAAACCTTTTATAGTAATTATAAAACCCTAGGAACAATCTTAACTACGTAACATTCTCTGGTTCTTGCTAATTCACTATAGCCTTAATCTTCTTTAGATCTATACTAAGTTGGCCTAGTTTAATAATAAATTTAATAAAATCGGTCTTCCTAGTAAAGAACTTGTATTTTTTAATTGCTACTAGCATCTGTTCTTCTTATAGTCTCTTTAAGACCTATTTAATATATTCTCTATGTTCTTCCTTACTCTCTAAGTAGATAATAATGTTGTTAAGGTATACTATAATAAATTCATCTAGGTGTTCTCCTAATACACTATTAATTCGCTTCTAGAACGTTGCTAGTACGTTTATAAGCCTAAATTGCATAACTAATAGCTTATATAGTCCTTTCTTTAACCTAAAGGCTGCCTTTTATTTGTTGCCTTTCTTAATTCTAATCTAGTGGTATACCTATCTTAGATCTATCTTTATAAAGATCTTTATATTATCTATCCTGTCTTGGATTTTGCTAATTAAGGGTAAAGGATACCTATCCTTCCTAGTAATACTGTTTAACTGTCTATAGTCTATATATATCCTAAGTTTTCCGTTTTTCTTTAGGATAAATAATACTAGATATCCTACTAATAACTATAATAGTCTGATATATCCCTTTTATAAGTTCTTCTAGATAAACTCCTTAAGCGCTACTAACTCTATTTTAGTAAGCTTATAGATTAGAAAGAACTTTAAACTTATTCCCTCTTTTAATTCTATCTTATAGTCCTAAGCTATATACTCTAATAGCTTTTCACTTTCTAGTAACTATAACTTTTTACTATACTTGTAGTATCTCTTTGGTATATAACTTAAGCCTTACTTAGTCTCTTTGTATATTGCTCTAACTTAATACTATACCAACTTAGTTTGCTATTGCACTTTACGCTATTATATATTCTTAATATCGACTTAACCTATAACCTAATTAATCTTTAGATTATACTTCTATAACTAAGGCATTCCTAGTATTGCCTTATCCTATCCTAATAGTAGGATATTAAAAGACATTCTAACTAGTCTCCCTTTAATAGTTATCTAAATAGGTCCTATTTTGAGATTAATAATGCCTCCTCTATAGGCTATCTAATCTCCTAAAATCGTTATAAGTAGATATAGGTATTCCTTTTGTTTATATAGTAACCCTATCCTTTCTACTACCTTTAGTAATATGTGGTTTTTAGTTACTCTATTATCTACTAACGCTTTAAACTGCTAATCTTACTACTTAGCTTTTAAATTTAGGTGTTATTCTTAAATTCCTTTAAGGGTTTAAGGCTCTAATACTGGTTCCCTCTAGTCCTATATGCCTCCCCTTTTCCTAACTATTAGCTGCTAGATCCTACTTATACTTAGTCTAACTTTAGCTAATATTTAGTTTATTTCTTTTCCTCTATATACTATAGATAAGTGTTCTCTAGGTACTCCTACTACTATTATCCATCTAGGCATTCTTCCATAAGGAATCTTCCTAGTTAAAGTATTAAGTCCCCTTAACCTTATACTTCTACTAGGTGCCAACTATATATATACTTAGTATTTCTAAACCACTTTTCCTCTAGTGCCTAATATATCCTTATTAGGTACTTCTGGTTCTTATCTTTAGGTGCTCTATATATATTATATATATTATCCACACAAGCTATCCACGATAGTATATAATACGCTATATGTTTTAGGTTAACTCTTAGTTTATCTTTATCCTTAAGTTTAAACCTATACCTAGTTAACCTAACCACTGGTATCTCTGCTATAGGTACTAAGATTTATTACTTACTTCTCTAGTCCCTAGATCCCTCTTCTAGGTTCTTTAATATTATAATTAATACTCCTTTAATATAACTTATACGTTTTTCCGTAATAGGTTAGTCTTGGACAACTTTTTTGTTTAGCCATATATAAAAATCTTCCTATTTATTATTGTGTCGTTGCCTATACCACTTTCCGTATAACTGGTTTAGTGTATATGGTCTATCTATTAGAAAGTACCTTATTATCACTATATTATAATATCCTTTAGTATGTCTTTCTTTAAACCTAGTTAGAATATTTAGATCCTCTTTTTATTCTAGTTTATCTAACCATTTTACCCTAGGTGTCCCTATACTCGGCCTATTAGTAACTCTTTATATAGGTGCTCTGTTCCTTATATAACCTAGCGTAGCTAATCTCTTATCTAGCTTTTGCTCTTGCTATATAATAATTCTTGTCCTAAACTTATCTATAGTTTCTTATTTTCTGCGTCTTATAGCCGGATCTTTATAGTTATCTTACTTTTTAATCCTAGTATTAACTATTTAATCTTTAGGCTAAATACTGCGTTTACCTAGGATTGCTAATATTCTTATTCGTTCTCCAAACTTGTAGTTCTTAAACTTGCGTCCTATACTTATTTATTTGTTACTAAACTAAGTTGCTGCCCTTTCCTATCAGTTTTTGTCCGTTGTGGGTCCTTAGGTATGTTTTATCTTGTCTTAAGAATCTTAAGCTTCTTTTATCTCTTCTTAAGAATCTTAAGCCTATAGCCTTTTGCCTTTATTAAGTGATAAGCTAGCACTAGCAGTTGTCTACTTACTTAGTTTCTTCTAAATATTACTCCTATTGTCTTATAAAGCAATGGAAATTGTATTTAATGGTGTTATAACATCCATTACTAAACCTTATTTAGTGATGGTCTCAGTCTCTACTTCTATTACGTTATTAAGGTTTAAGTGCTCCCAGTTAGCCTCCTTTTTATCCTTATTACTAGTAATCAATAAGTACTCTAACTCTATTGTCATTACTGCTAATCTTTGTCTATATATTACTGTGATATCTTAATCTAGCTTATAGAGTTAATTTTATTCTTTATCTAACTCTCTAGTTCCTTTAAGTCCTCTTAACTCTGGCTCTTACGGCCAATAGCTTGCGCCGTATTTAGCATCCTTATAAATTCAGCATGCGTTGTTATAACAATACGTAAAACTGTTAATTAAACACTCTTTTGTTCCTTGCAATGCACTATCGTCCCTCTATATATATATACCGTCTGCTGGTCTGGTTCCCTTTACTATATAGTTACTCTAACTACCTCTATAGTCTCTAGTAAAATAACCCTATTTTCCGCAATTTATATAAGCTCCATCTTTAAACCATCTTTCTTACTATGGAGTCCGCCTAAACGTCTTCTACTGCTAAGATCCCTAGTTTAGCCTCTGCTCCTAGGTCCTTTAATTACTTAATCCTTAACCTCTAGGTTTCTATGGTTTCTTTTCCTATCTTTAGGTTTCTTTAGTACTACTTAGGTCCATTAGCTCTGCGCTATTCCATAATTTTTAACTCTATGTCTGTCGTTACGTACTCTATGCCTTATACAACTATAGAACTCTATCTTGCCCTCTCTTAGCTTGTTCCCTTTAATAGATTTTATTATTAATCTTTATTAACTAATCTATTAACTCTCTTAGAGTATCCGCATCTTCTATTAGGATAATTGCGTCCTGGACTTTAGCCT
>Ga0307507_10001100_pt1 | contig 60025 bp, 18 predicted proteins | sample 7_EM_MG_FD_207223 | JGI IMG/M metagenome (GOLD analysis project Ga0307507, IMG submission 207223) | Populus trichocarpa ectomycorrhiza microbial communities from riparian zone in the Pacific Northwest, United States - 7_EM | ecosystem: Host-associated > Plants > Roots > Unclassified | place... | reverse complement strand
AGATTTGGCCTTTTATATATACTCTATGGCTTCTATTAAGGTTATATAGTAAACGGTTCGGTAGTTTTTAAGGTATAGCAATTTGACCTTATTTTGGCCCCCAAATTACTATATCTTAAAAACTACTATACTATATACTATATAACTTTAATAGAAGCTATAAAGTGCATATAAAAGTCAAAATCTAAATTATTAGAATTTATTATTAAGTGGTTGTCGAGATATTAAGGTGCGATTTTTCCAATTTTTGGTGAATTTTGAGGTGGCCAGCTCGCTTGTATGGCCAGCTCGCTTATAAACTACGTTATGCCTTTTACGTTAAGTATTCTATAAAGTTAGATATATAAGATACTGATTAAGACGTTACTTATTAAGCAGGAGATACGTTTAATACTTAGGGGGTGTTTAACAACTTAGTTAAAGACTTATTTAAGGAAGCCGGCAATAATAGGTTTAAAGACTTTGTTACCAAAAGGATTACTTTAGCCTATTATAGCGCCTTCTTAACAGGAAGGAAATTCAACCTTAATAGTTAACTTAATAATAGTAAGCTAAAATTAGGCAGAATACGCGATATTAGATTATATAGGAAGAACTTACCTTCGCTACCTTAGTTAATTTAGGACCTTAACACGCACCCTCTTTAAGATTAGTTCCAAGAGGCTTAATAAGCCTATCTCTAATCTTATTATTAAATAAGGCTGTTTTAAGAAATAGATAAGAAGCATGTAAAGGGACAGTAAGTTCTTAGCTTAATATAGGTGTTCGTCTATAAGACGGACAAGCACGGATTCCTTTAGAAATATAAGGCACGCTTAGTAATATACGGAAATTAATAGGCCCTAGGAGACCTACCTATAAGAGCTATTATATTAGCTAGTATAACCTTTTAAACCCTTATCCCTTCGCACGGTGGTTTGCGTCCATAGCTATCGATAAGGACTTAGCCAATCAGAGGCCCTAATTCTAGGGCTCGTGATATGCGGTTATATACAGGTGAGCACGGTGTTCCTATGCTTGGCGCCCAGCTGTGGACGCCACCGTGCGAAGGGATAGCGATTACCGCAAAATTTAACCTAGAGATAATATAGATAGATATAGTTAATGCGTTTATCTATTGTAATCTTAATAAGGTTATCTATATAAAGTTACTGCTAGGGTTTAATAGAGAAAAGACAGATAAAGTACTACGCTTAAGAAAAAGCCCTTTATAGACTATAACAATCCCCTCTATTATAGCAAAAGAATCTTACAAGCTTATTAAACGAATTAGGTTTTAAAGAGGTTCCCTAGGAGCTATATGTTATACTAAAAGGTAAAATAGTTATCTTCTTCTATGTTAATAATATTATCTTCTGCTACTAAAAGATAAAGGAGAAGAAAGCTTAAGAAGTAATTAAGGAGCTAAGTAAGGAATACTAGATAAGTACCCTTGGCGAGCTAAAATAGTTCCTAGGAATTTATATGCTATATAATCGTAGCTAGAGGCTCCTATAGCTATCCCAGCCTATATTAAGAAGATAGCTAACTAGTACAAGATAGATCTTAAAGGGCGTCTTCTAGATACTCCTATAGTAGAATTAAAACTCCTTTCTACTAATTACTAATTAATCCATCTAACGCGTCTATCCTCTAAGATAGACCTATTAGTCCGTCCTATATCCCTACCAGCCTCTATAATGCTATATTAAAGAAAATTGGGCTTAGTATTCTATATAGCCACTATAACGCGTCCGGATATTGCCTTTGCAGTATTATAGCTAGTAAGGTTTAATTAAAACCTAGGCCAAGAGCACTATTAAGCGGTAGATAGAGTTATCCAGTACCTATATAGCATAAGGAGCAGAGCAATCTACTATAGAGGAGATAAGGAAGGAATAAATGGTAGAGGGAGAGATAAAGGAATACGTAACTAAGAACAAGATAATAGAGACGATAGAAGTAAAGCGCAATTATTTATCTATACTAGCAACGCATTATTTACAGACAACTCTATTAATAGAAAGAGCTCGCAAGAATATATTATAAAGCTATTTAGGGGGCCAATTGCCTAGAGAGCAAATAAGTAGGGTATGGTTATAACATTAAGCATAGAAGCTAAGTTATTAGCCCTATTACAGACAGTAAAGGAAGCTATCTTTATCAGCAGGTTATTTAAAGTAATAACGTTACACCTAAATAAGCCCTTAATTATTAAATGCAACAATACCTAGACGCTTTAACTAATTATAGAAAATATAGTAAAGCTAATTATAAAGCTCTGATATATTAACATCTATTAATACTGGCTATATTAGGAATATATAATAAGATAAGTATAATTTTAATGGATAGTAATAAAGGAGATAATTACTAATAGACTTATAAAGGCCCTACCTAGGCAGAGGTTTTAAAGCTTCGTTAATATAATCAAAATGGTGGATATTAAGGAGCGGCTGAATAAGGAGAAGCAACTAAAGGACCTAAGGGATAGTATTAGAGCACGACGGAAGGATTCAGATAAGATTACGGTTTAATTAACTTATTAACGGATATGAGAAGGTGGCTAGCTTTGACCTTAAAAAGCTTAAAGCTAAGGGGGTGTGTTAGATAATCTGTATTCTCTAAAGGCGTGGGTCACGTGCACGAGTCACGTGCACGGAGCCCGTGCACTGTAAAGTCTCTTTGTAGCTCAAAGCCCTAGGGGCTGATCAGATCAACGATCAAGTCAAGATCATCAATCAATCAACCCATTTCATCAATGAACTGCTCTATATGAACTTCGTGACACATAACTTATACTTTAATCCCTCTCTATAAAGGTTGGCTCCTTCCCGCCTATATTGCTCTTCCATCTACCCTTTCCTTTAATCTCGTTCTTGTGTATTTATGCGAAACTCAGTAGCGCCACTATCAGTTTATAATATGAACACCTCAGTCAAGGAGGTAGCACATACAACTACATATGATGAAATGCTAACGATGGACTCTTACAATATTATGCCATTTGCTTACAGAAGGCAGAAAGACCGTGGCTTATAGCGACTAGTAGCATCTGCGCTGTCCAATATCTTACAAAATCGTGAACAGAAGTTTTCAACATCATCATCATGTCCCTTCTCTGGTACGGAATGTCCAACTATACCACTTGCAACACCAACGATCCGATAGTAATCCGCACCGTTGGAACCGGGCCTTCGTCGAACAATGACGGGGTCAGATGCGCCCGGCAGTAGTACAATCTCGTCACCAGGTCGTGGTTGGCCACCACAGAATCCAAAGTGGCCGGGACAATGATCCAAAGCACTGGTCCGGAACATAGAGCGATTCACGGCGCAGCCATAGAGCATGTATACGATAAAGTTCAGCCATGTGGGCTGGTTGGAGGTCCTTTGTATAAAGTGCTGCATCGCGTCATCGCTATCGTGGGCTGACGATGTGCCGCATGTAAGGCATGGATGAGTCGGGCTCGGAGACATGCACCACTGGATCGCGCTAATGATTTTGTAGAATTGGTTTTCGGCCATGACGTTCTCGATTTGCATCCCAAAGGAAAGGGGCATCCCAAAGAGATGGCTTCGAGCGGATGCCGCACGGAGGAAGGTACGTGAGATGGCTCTCAACGCCTGGGGCGCCGTATCTTGATCTTGTAGTGCAAGGGCATCAGTGCCGGCCAGGTCTAGCTGGTCCGGATTCGTCATTAGATTGAGCCAGTTTGCCATAGTAAAGAGGAAGTCCTCCGAAGCCTTAAGCAAGACTTCGTATCGTGATTCCTCAAAGGCCTCCTCAAAGGACTTGTCCAAAGCGGGAGTCGGCAATAAGGTTGAGGTTACACTCATTACCGTCCACAGAAAGATCCCGCTACTACAGATGCCACCATCTGCTAAGCGCTCCAGGTAGAAGCGATTATATGGCCACTGAATCGCTTAAGACGCGACATTATGTGGGTTCCTTATAAAGAATTCCGCACGCTAGTGCCACAGTATCTGCGAGCAGAAGTCAGGCACCTATGATGGCACCTCAAGGGCAGAGGCTTCTCGTGCGCGAAATAGATGAGAGAGTATCCACCATGACTCTAACTGGCTCACGAGACTAAAAGTAACATCTTCATATATCTTCTCGATTGCCTGCGAGTAGTCGATCTTTGGCAGACTATAATAGCAGGCCTACAGAATATGGTACAGTCCATACAATTTATCCCTTAGATCCTTCGCTTGTCGCATCCAAGCTTTAAGCAAGAAGTCGCTGGCAATAAAGTAATAGTCCAGGTCCTGGAAACCGAGCTGGTAAGTTATTCGACCTTTATACGCATCCATAATATCTTTCCACATAGGGACGAGGTGAATGGAAGTCTCAATTCCTCAAATGCCTTCGGCCTCGTCTAGCGGCATAATATTATTAATCACTAGCTCATTTGCTTTAATATTCTGCCGCTTCAGCCGCACCATTTCATCACGAGCATCATTGGAGAAGAACATATTGTTGGCAGCTTCAACCAGATCATCCCATAGGATTTTGTTAGCGCCTACGACAACCATAGGTCGCTCTACCAGGACAAACTCCTGCAAGGTCCACATTCTACACCACCAATTATAACGCATAATGTGCTCCATGCCAATAACGTTTCCGATATCACCTAGCCACAATCAGTATAAGAAGACATTAGCAAGTTTAAAGGGAAAGAACGGACCTTTAAACTTTCAGAACAAGATCATCCAGACTAAATCGTGTTCTCCCCAGTCGCTTCGGAGAGCGCACAGTCTCTAAATATTAACAATCGCGTAGTCGACTTCAGGGGATCCTAATCCAAGCCAGATAAATACATAGTTCGCAGCCTTATAAATTTCACCCATCAGAGACACTTAATAATTACGCTCAATCAGAGAATCTTGGTCAATACAAATAGCGTCTATCCAAAGAGCACATAGACTCTGCTAATTGCGCAAATGGCACATTACCAAACCACAATTCGGGGTAATCAGCATAGTACGTCCATCGCAGAAAATCAGCTCTACCTTGTCTGCACTTCCCCAAACATATAATAGCGCGTCAAAGCGGCGTTAAAGACCTGGATCACCTTCAAGGGCGAGACGCTCTAGTTTGATCTGAAGAGGCTCTCGGTGGTCTCGCGCTGGCTGTAGGAGAACGACTCGAGTGTAACGGCCTTTCGGAAGCCTTGCATAGGAGTATCTGCTTCTCGACTCGGGAACGGGAGAGTCGCTGAGCTCAATAACCTCATCAGCGATCTTGCTCGCGGTGACATCTTTAGCGAAGACACCTTGATTTGCATCGTGTCCAGTCTCGCTCAGCCCATCAGCTTGCTTTCCTTCACTGGGAGCAGCGTCAACGACTATGGCCGGAGGATCACTGACGGTTACAGCTTCGTCCGCAGAAAGTTGGCTTGAGCTAGATAGTCGAGACGGTGAGGTGCCTAGTCGTCGCAGTCGTTGAGGTATCCTCGTCTTTAGACATTGGAGAATGTCTGCGAATGTAACAACTGGTAAGTAATTGTCACACGCTCCATTCTCATAAGCATCTCCAATAAGGTCATTCGTCACCATATTAATATCACGGCCATTAGCCCATTCTGGTGACCGTCGTAAGATGCTAAAGACATCCTTGACATCGTGCCGTTGCTCCTCGGTGAAGGTAACATTGGATCCCTCTTCACGAAGTCGCTGTTCCAAGAGGCTGAGGCATTGTTCAGTCAATAACGTGTAAAATTGCATATGAGTGCGAAAGCAGTTCGTAAATTAAGCGTTTGTCTTTAGCAAAAGATCAACTTTATCAGATCCAGCGAGAATAACCAGCACTTTGCCTTAAAACTCGGGCTTATTTATAGCGTCAATAAGACTCTCCCGAACATCTTAAAGGAGCGTATCAATCTAATCATTACTAAATCCAGTCAGGCGATGGGCTTCATCAATAAACAAGACCTTGCCAAGAGCTCTTCGCATAGTTTACACTACTTTCGAGCTTTCCCTAAAATATGAGTCTGCTATCATGTCCCGTACCATAACTTCTACCACTTCATCAGTGGCGAGCAACCTCATGGACTTATAGAGCCAACCCATTTTTCTCGCTGCGGAGGTCTTTCCCGTGCCAAACAGGCCCTTAAAAATCAGATGGAAAGGTATAAATGGAACAGGATCACGACCCGCTCGTTATAGCGCATTTACTCAACAAGCAAGAGCTTTAAATTGATCCTTAAGATAACTAACACCAACATAATAGTCAAAAATTTGTTCGACTTCGTCTTCCACACCGAGGACTTATTTGTAGTATAGATCGATATCTTCTAGCTCAAAGCAAGTATCGCCGGATTTTTATTCCGCTAACATTCTGCCAAATTGAATTCAGTAGTTTACTAAAGCTCGGCCGATCAAATTCGTGACCTCCCCTCCATTCCCAAAATTGGGTCGCTGTTTCGCGTTCTTAAGACTCTTAAGGGCGAGCTTTTTTGCTTCATCAGTCATCGTGAATCCTTCCTTATACATCTTGAAGTTAAGCACCGCTTTCAGCTGCGCCTCATAGAATTCCTCAAAAACAAAAGCATCAGCTATTGGAAAGCGGCGTGCTAGCCTAGGATTAGCTCTCCGGATCATTTGTTCCATAAGATCTTTATACCCGCACATAATCACGCAGATATTTTCGCCAGGCAAGTTTTAGATCTCGCCAACAATGGTGTCAATAACTCCTTAACGGAAAGGATCAGCTCGTTCCTCCGATCTACTCTGAAAAGGATCAAGCATATATGCTTCGTCGACCAAAAGGACTTTGCCTCAAGCGTCAGCAATAATGTCTCAGGTCTGCTTCTCGGAATGCCCAATATATCGCCCAATAAAATCCAATGCATTCTTGATAATAAGTTCGCCGGACGTCAAAAGGCCAAACGCACCAAGAATCTCTCCATATAATTTTGCGACCGTAGTTTTTCCTTATAAGAGTCAGCCTTCTAGTATTTGCATGCAACGCCACGAAGAAATGAAGCTCACCTGTTCCTGGTGGTCCAATAAAGAGCTTAGACAAACCAGAACGCAGTGGCCTTTGGCCTTATAGTTCTCGATAGAAGTCAACCAAGAGCCCGTACAGAAAAGACTCCAAAGATGCTTTGACTTCTTCCAAGCCTACCATAGCCTATAGCTCCTGCCACGGCTTTGTTTGGAAAGCAGTGATGTCAGGCTCCTGGCCCAGCAGGTCACCCTTGGATATCCAAAACTTGTCAGCAGTAGAGCCTTTCGCTCGTTCGTTCAAGAGACGAGCGGTCTGTCTGCCCACCACGCGCACAAGCTCTTCTTGCAAGTTGATCTGCATCGTCTTGCCATTGCCCTTCTTCCTTGCGATCCTTCGTGCAAATGTCTCTGCGTATTGGCCATCGGGTCCTTCTTCAAACTTCATTTTCCCACCGTAGTGCTTGTCTGACCAGGCTGCCATTAACCTCAATATGGTCTTCACGGTATCACTCAAGGCGACCTAAGTGAGGTCGAATTGAAATTGAAATAGCCCTTCGAAGATCTCGGGGAGCTCTTCCTTTTTCATATCAATGTAATTCGCAACCACAACTGTATTCCCGTACTGCATCGCAGCGCAAAGGCCTTTGTCATTGCTGGACAATAGCTGTTCTGCTTCTGAAACAAGGTACATTCCATTCCGCATCTGCTCGATGGTTTCCGCCACCCTGGTGCTGGTCCCATCGATTCGATGAAGCCTATCATCCAATGGGAGAACACGGCAGGCCCGAAGGAAAGCATGATAATGCTTCGTGAAATGCACCGCAACCTCTTTGTCTTCGCTGAAAATAGCAACGTGTAGCTTAGAACGAATTTGCTGGTGGTGAAGTCCCTGTTACTGCCAGAGCTCAAGCGACTCCTGTAGCTGCTCCAATTGTGACTGCCACGCTTCGAAGCCTGGCCGAGTCAATAGCATGACAAATGCGGCGTCGACATCGTCTTCTTCCACTGTCAACGAGGTTAAGACGCGTTTTGGAGGTGCTAGCGAGGTATCGGCCTTATCCTTCAAAATCCCCATAGCCGTTTTGACCACCCTATTATTCAGAATTCGCTCAAACTGATCCAGTAATGGTCTCCACGGCTCGTCTTCCTCGGACTCAGGGTCCGTATCACGGCGTCTGTTAGGCATTGTGTATGTAGCTAAGAAGCGACTAGAACAGATGGGCAAATAGTTAAACCGCTAGACTGATGTCAATGAGTATCAAGACGGCATGAAAACAGATGCTGGACACGACCGGTCAAGTCATCAGCTGGAGTGATATGGATGAGCACAATCCTAAAGACCGAACGGGCTGTATACCATATACACGTTCTTCGCTCTCAGCCTTGCGACATCTCTGAGGCCGCTCATCATCAATCAATGGCGGCCCGTAGCAAGGATGGTAGATAGGACCCCGAAACTCGTGTATGCGAGTTCGCCTGCTGGGAAGGCATCTTGATTGGTGCATTTGGAATGGAAGCTGCACGGTTTTATCGACTGACGCAGCTATATCTTAAAGGAGAACAAATGGCGGCCCGTAGCAATAACATTTTGCCTCGTAGGGCAGGAATTTTATTCTTGGCATCTTGGAAAAAGCACCTCAGAAACGGCGTCACAAACCTCAATTTTCGGCGGCGGATTCACCTGGAACCTTCATATGAGCTGTAATATGTCCTCAATATGAACTCATGTAGGCGGGTAGATCAAATGAAGACAAAACTCCTGCCTTGAGCGGTTGTGGTAGACTTTCCGCGCTAGAATAATTGTCGTGCTGAGCGAGGCAGTGTTGAGGCAGTGCACAATGCTAGCAAATGAGGGGTAGAGACGATGCACCGACGGGCGCTAGCGGGGAAAGTGAAGAATTTTAAATATATATAAAAAGTAGTTGTGAAAATAAGAATTATAACAGGTGAGGTAGGATTTTTTGGTGGCGGGCTAAATTAAGCGAGACAGTGAGTTTTTAGCGTGGCTGGGTGAAGTGAGACCTCCACAGCCAAACACATCTATGAAGGATGTGCGAATTGCTTAGCGTTCCCAGACATACTTCTGCAGACGCACACTTCCGATAGAAAGGTTATGCCGTCGATTCTTATGCACGATGCCCGGTCCGATGCCCATGGTCGGCTGTGCAAAGTTTAGCTTGGACAGCACGCAACGTTACTAACGTTTCCAGCCTGACCCTTTCGTAGGCCCCATCCACACGAGCTATGAGAGAAGTGACAGCTGATCGATCTGATAGGTGAACAGACGGAAGGACCATCTAGATATCCTATCAGTGGACCTTATTCTATCCACGTATCCGATCTGAACCATCGCAACACTCAGCCTGATTCTCATGCCGACCATGCTAGCCTTGGAGCTTAATTTCAACATCATCAGGGACCTGCCTACCATGATATTTCGGACTCGCCGTAATCAATTCATCTATCCTCCAATGAACAAACTACGCTCAGCCGACGGCAAAGGCAAAGAAGACCTTTGTTGCTGCAAACGGCACTGGCTTGCCGGCTGGCATCTATTAATAGAGAAGTAGGGCAAGGCTGAACGAGTCATCGACCTCTTCCTATCTCGGGGCGTAAGTTTTTTTTGATTGGTTTGCTTGGTGCGTCAGCTGAAAATTCCTGTGCACGTTTTGACCTCACCTTCGTCGGCTAATTGTCCCAGCTTTTCTATTCACCTGCATGCCCCTCTCGCTCATCCGATGGATAGGTAGTTTCTGCATGCATAGCTTCTACCCCCTGCAAAGTTTACTCCGAACCAATGGGATGATCTGATTCTGTTTCCTGTACCGTATTCCGCCCATGCGTCAGGCTATAATTTCGCCTGCAGGGTGTCACTCTGGCGGAGAGAGACTATCTGCGTTCCTTGGCGAGATTTGGGGGTGGATATATCCTCTTGGGACAATGTTTCTTTTTATTCGCGGCTCTGCACGATCAAGTGTAAGCCGACAGCCACCTTCCTTAGATTCAAGAGTTTCCGCCAGCTCAGCGATTCAATCCCCGCGCGAACAGCATCTAAACCATTCTTTAACATCTGAAAAGATGATGAATTGCATCAAAACAAAGTGGTCCAAGTCGCCAGATACTTGGTTTGCCGAGGCCTCTGCTCTTTGCATCAGCGTTTGCGCTCTAGCGGGCATCTACAGTCTTTTAAAACACTACAATGGAAAGCCTGTCGTTGCATGGCACCAGGTTACCTTGAACGCTACGGTATCCACTCTCGCGACCCTAGCTCGAACGTTGATGCTTCTTGCTGTAGCTTCTTGTCTTGGTCAATGCAAATGGATATGGTTCAACACACAGCTCGAGCCTCTTCCCGACTTCGAGCTCATCAACGAGGCCGCCCGAGGACCGTCAGGCGCATCTCGGCTCCTGCTTAGAACCATACTTAAAGCCACGCTTAGATCCAAACTTCTCACGTACTTGCTCCCCAGTTTTGGGAGGAACGGTGCTAATACGTTGACAGATCAGTTGTTACAATAGGATGCTGGGTTGCCCTCCTTGCCCCAGCCTTCGATCCCACGATTCAGCAAATCGTCTCCAACGATCAGACTATCTTTTATGCTAAAAACGAGAGTACCATAGTGCCTCTTGCTCATCGCTGGAGTGATGCATACATCGCAAATACGTTCTTGGGAGTGCTGAACAGTCAGTAAGATCCAATACCAGGCACCAACTATGGCTAACCATTGACAGACGAGCTCCACTACTTGCACGATATCGTGTCCGGGAACAAAGCACATGTCAAATTCGGCATCCAGGCTGCGATAATGACAGGGCTTACTGCGAATTCCGATAATATTACACAGCAGCTGCGGCTTTCTTGCGATAGTGGGCACTGCAGGTGGGAAAAATATCAATCACTTGCAGTGTGTAGCAGATGTGAAGGTAGGCATTTTTACGTAAACCTATGTCCCTGCAGAACAGTTGCTAAGAATCCAAAGATATTTCATCCAACGTTACCAAGGGAAACAAAACCGAGGTCACTGATTTAGCTGTTTTGTTCAAAGACCCCAACGGCGTGCATACCCCTACCGACGTTACGTGGTATCTTCTGCCACACAGACTGAACATCAACAACCCGAACGACTATACAGTAGCCAACGGTTCCAAAGAAAGAATCACCATGACCGGCCAGGCAAACTGGAATGCGGGTTACACGATCAAATTTAAGAACAGCTCCACACTACTTGCGACCATGTCACTCCTATGGGCTGACTTGGACGAGAATTATGAATATCCCGATTGGCCGAATGCCAATATCAAAGCCACAGAATGTGGTCTCTACCTTTGTGTAAAGGAATTTCAAACCAACGTGACAAATGGAACAATATCGGAAACGTCGAAGGAAATATCTTCAAGCAGGGATCCTAGCTCTTATCTGCGGAAGGATGGTTCGCAAGACGCTGACTTCTATCATGATCTCTTGGACTATCCTCTGGACGTAGAGAGAACGGACCTTGAAATCAAAATGCCGGACGGCTCACCCCCACATGAGCCATTCCGTATGAACCAAGCTGGAGTTTGCGGTCTGATATACTACATCGCCAAAGCGTTTGACGACGGCACTCTGTGGCTTACGAAATCCAACTCAACGACGATCTACAAGGTCCAGATCCTCGAAGGTATCAACGGAATGGCGCGGTTGATGCCGGACACGCGAATGCAATACATGCCCGAAATAATGCAAATATTCTGGGACAACAGAGAGGGCGACGGACTCTCCACCCTTTTCGCAAACATTGCAGCTAGCTTGACCAACAACATCCGGATGACTTCCGATAACCAGTCCTTCTGGCTATCTGGCGAAGAGGGCAAACCCACTGTCGTGTTCAAGATTCGTTGGGTTTGGATTATCCCAACCGTTGTTTCCATCATCTTGGCCATCATATTCCTGTTGCTTGTTGTCTGCTTGACTAACAAGTCGGACACACCAGTGTGGAAAGGCAGCACGCTGGCCATGCTCTTCCATGGGCTCAGCGTTGATGTGAAGAGAAGCATACCGCCGCAAATACTCCAGAGCGAAACGGACAAGCAAGCAAAACACGTGCTCGTGGAGCTGAGGGAGAAGGACGAAGGCTTTTGTCTGAGTGAGTCCTTGATTTTCCATGCGTGGCGGCGGCGTCAGTGGCTAATGTGATGTAGGCGGACCAACGGCAGAGGATGGTGCAGATGATCCGCGGATGTCACATCTGTATAGCACGTCATCATCCACTGTGGAGAATTCGGTCATGGAGTCGCTGTTGAAGCTGACCTCGGACGTTGATTAATAGAACGGACTGGAGGCCCAATCTGCGAGCGCGATAGCAAGACAGGCATAACGCTGGTTACGGTGATGGGTCATGTTCATTACTATGTCTGTCTCTCCTCCAGAGACAAGGAAGGAATGGGAGACAATATAGCTGTTCAATAATCGGTGTAACCGGATTATGGGAAGCTCTTTACGGCTCATTTCACGGCCAGTTCATTTGAAGCCTGTATGATTACTTATGAAAGGTATCGATAGGCGGAAATGGAGACAGGCTTACTTCAACAAGGCTGAGCAAGAGTTCTCGCTGGGCACAAGGCTGTCTCGTATTCTCTTGGGCCAACCGCGGTCGATTGGGAAGCTGAGAAATGTGGCGGCGCTTAAGGCAGACCTTTGCATTGGCACGCCCCATCTGCGTCGCGGAAGTTCCGTCGGCCTGCCATACGACATCTCCACTTTCTGATCTTATCTTCTTCAACATCACTGAATCGAATCAGTTTAATGTCGTCAAATTAGAGCCTTCGACCGGGCCGACCTTATTCCTTAATCGAACGACAGCTGATCGCAGCTCCGCCACCGCCATCCGAATTCAGTACTGCGCCAGCTGCACGACGAGAACGGACACCGCGGCAAGGAAGGGACCTATCCCTTCGTGTGACAAGTTTTCTTGGACTTTTCGTATATGCACGCCTCATAAGCCAATCTAGAGGCTCTATACCATATAGAGCTTAGTGTTGAAGCCTCGAGTTACAAGGGGGTAACATGAGCGGGCCAGCTGCCCTCCCTGCAAGCGCTTCCTGCTAGTGCTTACATTGCCACATTGCCACATTCAAAACAGTGCTTATTCAGTATTTTGTAGGATCCCCATCTGCAGCAATTACAGTAAGGCAGCTGATCTTCTTACAAGTCCAACTAGCATAGCGATTAAGAGAATATGCAATATTACGCTCGTGCGAGGAGAGCCGGGTTCCTGCATTTTGGAGAACTGGATAGCTAAGCATTAGAGGTAGGTGGTGGCCACGTTTATAGCGTATAAGATTTAGCATTTTAAGATGTATATTATATCTCGCATTTTAATTACTTTATATTACCTCCAGGTTGTGCTCTCACAGCTTCTTTGGCTGCTTATAAATTATTAGATTACTACAAGAGCTATACTTCATATGGCTAATACCGCGCCAACGCTAGCAGGGAGGGCAGCTGGCCCGCTCATATTACCCCCTTGTAGGACGGTTGCACACGAAGGGATAGAACATCCTGCTGAAAAAGAGGAGGATATTCATCTCGGACATTCTTTTAATCGAATCCTGGTCTTTCGTTTAGCTAGTTCCCGCTACAAGGCGGCCCCTGCGGCCCACCAAACGAAGCCCCGGAGCCCTGATGGCTGCTTAGACCCCTAAACGCGTATCAGCAACACCACCTCTAGAACCGCCAGCAGCTCCACCAAGACGTACAAAGAAACCGAGCGCGAAGGTGCAAGAGGCCCAGCAGTCGCTAAGGACATAATCCCAAATATCAGCACAGTTTGAATAGTAGACAACCGCACTATAAACCGGACTATAAGCTACATAGTATATACTGCCCCTATTCCCTACAGTAAGAGCCTCTGCCTCACCTAAACGTAAAGAAGGAGGTATTAATTGTGATGAATTTTATTAACTTATCAAAAGCCTTAAAGAAACTATAGCATAGCAGAGCAACATCATTATAAACCAGAATAGCATTATTAAGAGTATTAGAAACGACCTAGTAGATATTAAATTAGAACAGTAAAGCCTTAAAAAGCAAAACGCCAAACTCCAAAAGGCCATCTAGTCCTTGCGAGCGCAACCAAACACTCCCTTAGCTCCAACACAATCATAGGCGTTAGTAGCGGCCAGTAGAGGTATAGCAGGGGCAGAGGTAACTCAGCCACAAATAACAAACACCAGGAACTCTAAAGAACCCAATTGGCAGCTAGTAATAGACGTTAGCCAAGCGGGTAAGGAGACAACAGAGAAGATAGCTACTACTAAAGTAGTAAAGCAAACCATTGCACAAGGTATAAAGGATGTTAATAGGCTTATAGGAGCTATACTTAAGGACTTCCGCATATGGCGAACAAGAGACAGCGTAAGCATTATTAGATTCTTAGTAGAAAAAGATAAAGAAGCTATATTCAGGCAGACAACTGCCTAATGGCTCAAACTACACATCCCTAGGGCAAGGCTTGTCAGACCTAAGTGGTATACAGTTAAGGCGGACTGGGTTAAAGTACCTTTAGCAATAAACATTAACAGCGGAAAAGTAAGTAAGTTAGCCATGGAGCGCTTTAGGGTAGAGAATAGGGTAGAGGTATATATAATAAAATAGCTCGGACAACCAAGGCCACGCGGCCAGCATACGTTGGTAATTGTCAAAGTAGCAATAAAAAAGAATGCAGAGAAGCTGCTCACGTCAGATAACATATTATTTAGGAAGATGCGATTATTATATTACCATTTAAGGAACAACGTACCCCTATAGCATGCTACAAATGCAGAAGGTTTGGATATAGGGCTAGAGACTACACACGACCTAACACATGCGAAATATATAGGCGGGAAGGCCATCTCTAGTATAAGACGGTTAATCTATACTGCGTAAACTGTTAGGGTCCTTACTAAGCCTTATACCATAAATACCCAGCATACAGAAAAGAAATGGATAGGATTCTCACATAACAGCGTTATAAATAGAGAACTCTAGATCCTCCAGGCGAACATAAAGAAGTATAGGGAAGCGCAGCATGCGCTACATAACAACAAAGCGCTAGCGGACTTCCACTTTATTCTAGGCCAGGAGCCTTACTGCTTTCTCTTAGATAGGGAAGTAGTGCTAGCCGGCTCAAACCCCTAGTGAATAAGGTTTGTCCCAATAGACAGGCAGCAGCGGTATCCCCCAGTTAGGTCATATATCTGGGCATCTAGAGAGCTGGCAGCTACACAGCTACAGGTAGATTTAGTAGATATCACGGCGGTAGTAGCGCACGTCAGCCAAAGGAGACTTATAATTGTGTCGGTATATATTCCAGACAAATATTTAAGGAGAACTAAGAAAGAGAACCTAGAGGAGCTCTCTAGTAGGCTAGAGATAATTAATAGTCTAATCTAGGGTAAACTATTGCGCGACCTACACACCAAGGTGGTAATTATAGGCGACTTTAATCGGCACAATCCGTTATAGGGAGGAAGTCACATTAGTACCACATTAACATAGGAAGAAAGCGCGCTAATTATCAACTTTATAGCAAACCAGTCACTCCAGAGCCTGCTTCCAGTGGGAGTACTTACATTTAAGAGCAACGCGGGGCGAATATTAATAATTAACCTTATACTTACAACCCCAGGCCTGGCGAGTAAACTAGCAAAGTGCGCCATCTAGGAACATAAGTACGGGTCAGACTATAGAGCCATCCACACTAGCTTCTAGGTCGATATAGACACACAGAAGAGCCAGGAGAGGCTGCTTATCAAGAATACAAACTAGGACAAGATTCGAGAAGACATAGAGCAATAAAAAGAGATAGGATTCCCTATAGAAGATATAGACGAAATGGTTAACTACCTTAATAGGTAGGTTAACAAAGCCCTTAAAGCACACTGCTAGCGGGCCAAGCCATCACCGTATATAAAAAGATGGTGGAACGAAGACCTTATAACGCTAAGGAAGTCATACACATACTAGAGAAATAGGAATAGTGCGATATAGAGACAAGAAAGGGACGACCCTAAACTATATAATATCGCAGCAAGAGCGAAGAAGCTCTTCTATAGAACTATTCAGCGATATAGAAAGCTCCACTGGGACGAATTCCTCGGTAATAGTAACAATATATAGAAAGCGTCAAAATACCTTAATCCGCAGGCTATATCCGCGTTCACTAGAATACCGCCAATTAAAAAGGCTAGAGGACAGAAAGAGGTCATTATAGAGAACCATAATATTACAAGAGAACTACTCTAGGTATTCTTTCCGGTCCCACTACCGTGCGAACAAGAGGAGAACGCTACGGCTAGCTATAACTAATTGCTATAGGAGCCCATCGCCAAACACAAGGTCAAGGTAGCTGTGTTTAGGGCTAGCCCAGACAAGGCTCCTAGAAGGGACGGCCTACCAGCCAGGGTATGGCAAGAGTTATAGCCCGTACTAAGCGGTAAGATCACCACTCTTTTTACCAAATTACTCAAGACAGGGAAAGTACTACAGGAATAAAAGGTAGTAAAGATCGTGCCACTACAGAAGCCGAAGTAGGGGGACTATACAGTAGTAAATAACTATAGGCCAATCTCCCTCCTCCTAACGCTGGGAAAAGCACTTAAATCGCTAGTAGCGGAGAGGATAGCATACCTAGTAGAGGAACACAACCTACTACCCAAAACACACTTTAGAGCTAGGAAGCAAAGGTTAACAATATATACACTATCATATCTCTACAAGGACGTATTTAGAGCGTAGAGAGGAAAAAAGATGCTATCCCTAGTATTATTTAATATTAAGGGTGCGTACAACAATATAGCTATAGAGCCGGAAATTAGGAGACTATAGTAGCGTTAGATACCTCAGACGATTATATAATAGGTGCAGGACTTCTATATAAACCGTCAAGCCTATATCCTAGTCAACGGATACATATTAGAGGTACAGGCACTCCCGCAGGCGGGTCTTCTATAGGGATTAGCACTGGCCCTAATACTCTTTCTATTCTTTAACGCGGATCTTATACAAAGCGCACCCAGAAATAGCAGCTCCATGGCCTTCGTTAACAACTACTCAGCATAGGTCATAGGCCCTACAGCGGAGGAAAACACGCAGATTATCCAGGGCGAGATCATACCAATACTTAAGAAATAGGAGAGGACCAATAGAGCTTAATTTAAAGCAAAGAAAACGTCATTTATCTACCTTACCAGATATAAAGAAGCGGGTAGGGATGCCACCACGCCGCTCCAATTTAAAGGAAAAGGAATCCCCCCAACACAGGAAGTTAAAATCCTTAGGGTGATTCTTAATAAGGAGCTATGGTTTAAGACACACCTAGCAGGTAAGGCAGGCAAGGCCACCAAGATAGCGCTAGCGTTGCGCAGATTAAAGAGACTACAGTTTAAGAGCGTTAAGCAGCTAGCCAAGAGCTTGGTCCTACTAGTAGCAGACTACGCGTCACCAATATAGTACCCGCTTATAATATAAGAGTTAAAGCAGCTCCTTTAGCAGGCGTAGAGGATCACGGCACAAGCTATTATTAGGGGGTTCCGCACCGTCGCTCTACTAATAGCGGAGGTAGAAGCAGGCTTGCTCCCTCTTAAGTAAAGGCTATGTAACCAGGCCATTACGTTCTGGGTATTAATCCATAAACTAGGCAAATCACATCCTTATTAGATGATTCGAAGATAAAGGCTCTATAAACGGCACTAGTCGCCGCTCCAGAGGACAGTAGAGATGTGCGAGGATGTCCAGGTAAATAGGGTGCTAGAAGTCAAACCGTATATATGCCTACCGTAGGTGGCCAAGCCCAACGTGGTAATATATAAGGACGAAGAGCATGCTTAAGCTATTATTAAAGACTACAAGCCAGGGCAGGTTGACATATACGTTAATGCATCAGTACGCAATAGCAGGGCAGGAGTTGGCGTGTATACTACGCCATATAAAGCAACGCTTTCGAAAACGGTGGCGGGCTCCAAGCAGGCCGACGCCCACCTAACAGAGCTTCTAGCAATCAGCAAGGCAGCTAACTAACCATAGGACCCCACGTGCACGGCTATTAACTAAGTAGGTTTTCCAATACCTGCTTCTAGTATAAGAATATTCTCCGACTCGCAATTAGCGTTGCTGTTAGTATAGAGCTAGAGGGCTAGAGCCTACTAGGAAATAGTTGCAGAGATCTTAAAGAAACTCTAGCTAAACAATGTCACGCTATACTAGATTCCAGGCCACTCGGGATTTATAGGAAACAAGAAGGCCGACAAGCTTACCAAAGCAGCAACAAGACTGGAGAGCGAGGAGCCACCACAGAGAGACGGCCTCCCATAGTACCTTATAACGCAAGCCTTAAAAAGAGCCAAGATAACAACAGAACCGCTTTTATCAGGAAGATCTAATACGGGCAAGTTTACAAGGAAGATTAATGCAGCACTCTACCTTAGAAAGGCTGTAGGATTATACCAGCAGCTAATTAGCTCTAAAGCTATTATCCTTACGCAGCTATGGACCGGCAAGTCATTTCTAAAGGAATATCTCCACAAAATTAATGCATTAGAGACGGCGTTATGCGACTACGGGCTTATAGAATCAATATAGCACTTCCTCTTTTCTTATAGGAGGTGGACACAGCAGAGGTTTAAACTAAGAGAGCAACATAGAGATCGATTTGGGGACCTATCATATACATTAAGAGGCTACTCACGCAGATAAGAAGGAGGCAGGAATATTAACGGCCCAATTAAGCGCTGGAAGCCAGACATTAGCGTAGTTAAAGCTATAATTAAATTTACAAAGGAGACCAGACGCCTATACCTAAGCGTACAAGATGCAGAGAGTATAGAAGCCGACGTTAACAAGTAAAGACTCTTAAGAATTCCTCTAATTATCTAACCGAATACACCGCGAGCCTCCTCTATACGTGCCTCTACTGGTGCGTCGCCGATCAAGAAGCGCATAACGCTAGAATAGCCCTGCGGACACAAGGCGTCAAAAACTACTTACTTAGGCTCGCCTCTAAACTCTAACTTTCTTTAATAGTAACACATTACTTTCCTTTATTTTTTCCTTGGTTGAGCATAGTATTAGGTAATAGATATATAGTTCTTATAGTTGGCTTCTGAACTAGAGCAAGCATGTTAATAGCAGGAAGTATTTAGTTAGCGCTCTATAACGGCCCATACCCTAGATAGTGCATGGCCATAATAGAATATACATACATACATACATACGTAGGACGGTTGCTCGGCGGCAAGGGTGCTGGCGCCTTATTAACGCTTAGATATTGCGGTAAACAGCAACGACGTGGCCAGGAAGCCTATGATATTTGGTATAGTTAATTAAAAAGCTTCAATATTGTCGCTGTCTATTTAATCATTAAATTGTTAGTAAAAAAATTGTGCGTCTTTAGCTCTAAAGCCTCCAAAGTCTCTAAAAGCACCTCAAGCCTAGGAGTCCTATTTATAATCCTTTTAAGCAACGCAGTATATATATAGCTTGTCGGTAGTAGCTACGCAGTAGGCAGCGATGCCGATTAAGGATATTAAAGAGGCTTGGCTAAGTAGCCAGATAGAGGATATTAAGGACGAATTAGGAGCCGTTTTTAAGGCCCGCGGTAAGACCGCTAAGGACAAGGTAGATAAGGTAGATAAGACTAAACTGCCAGAGCTATTAGCTGAAGAAGTTATAAGAATGGGCCTTTCTACTGTTCCTACTTTATAGGAGCTTATAGCTGCTATTCCTAAACTAGATCTTAAAGTTATTAACCTTCTAGATAAGGTAATATTCGCTACTTAGCGTGCTAGTAAGCCTATTAGTGGTATTAACGCGGATATTAAATATAATAACCTTCCTAATTAGGATGAGAATAGTAAGGGCTCTGCTTACTATACGCTAGTATATTAAATTGGTATAGAGTCTAGCGGGTATAGATCTAGATAGGACCTACCAATTTAAGTATTTCTACTATACTTTAGTATTTTTAAAAATCTCGCGATTAATATAAAGCTATATATAGCCTCTTAAAATGCTAATAGATATTACTAATTAGGATAATATATAGGTAAATAATTACGGGCGTAGAAGGAGCCTCTACTGGCAAATTTGTAACAAAGCCTTATAGGAAATACTACGGTAGACTCACTAATAGGCTAGGTATATAGGTAAATAAGAAATTAACAATATAACAATAACTAGTAGAGTGGTTGCCTAATAAATTAACTCTAATTATATTCTAAGATTTACTATAAGGAAAGGAACTATCTAGGTAGGGACTATAGTCCTTTAAATACACAATATAACTCCTATAAAAGTTATTGCGCTATCTACTCTATCTGCTCTATCTACTCTGTAATAAATCCTATGGATTATATAGATTACATAGATTACACCCCGTTACTTACTACGTGACTTAGTTACCCCTTATCCTATAATTTAACTAGTTCCAGCACCTCCTACGCTTCCACCACTAGTCTGTTTATATCCTCCCTTAATAGTCGTACTACCGCCAATATAAGGTCCGTAACACTATCCCCCTCTTTATCTTCGTCCTTAAAGATATTTCGCATCTCTAAGTCGTCTATTAGAGGTATGGCGTTCTCGTCTTTACTTTAATAATTGTTAGCGACTCAGTCAATTAAGGCACGAGCACGAGCAAGAGGGTCGCGCAAGCCTATACAATTAGATTGTCTATAAACGAGGATCCAAAGCTAGAGAAAGGAAAGGGGAAGAACGGAAGCACCGCTTAAAGCTATATACAATTCTCTAGTCATGTAATAGCAACTTGCCACCATATAATGGCAAGTTGCGGCAATCTAACGGCAATTTGCCAGTACCGTAATATTACCCCCCCCCCTCCAAAAAAGCCCGCCCTTAGGCTTTATATATCCGTATTACACCTACAGGGCGTTTTTATCTTTATGCTCTATAGGTAACCTATTATCCTTACTATACTAGCATTCCATCCACTTATCCAGGTATTTTAGCGGTCTAGGTTTGTTAGGGTACCAGTTATAAAACTCCTAAAGCTTATAGGAACTACCTATAAAGTTCTATATAGGGTACTAAGTAGGGTCTAGGTTATAGCCTTTCCAACTAATATAATACTTTAGCGTTCCTCTTTCAAGTTCATAGGCTAGTATTTCTTTAATTTCCCATTTATTGTTGCTATTAACTTAAATTAATAGGGGCGGTTTATTCTTTTGTCTAGGTAATAGGTTATTTATAGCTTTTTATAGCTTATCTAGCAAAAAGATAGGGTAGACCTTAATTAAATTTAGGAGCTTTACCTTATATAAGTTGCCTTTCTTCTTAAGGACCTTATACGGTCCTATTATTTAATAGTCTAGCTTACAGCTAGGCCGTTCTATCTTTTAGTTCTTTATTATAACCTAGACCTTATTACCTACGGTAAAGTTAGGCTCTTGTCTATACTTATTTGCCTACTATTGTATTAATTTTTAAGCCTTTTCTAGATTTATACAGGCTACTATTTAGGCTTCTTCTAAGCGCTTAGCGTACTACTAGGCTTCCTTATAAGATAGTTTTTTATATATAGTCTGGGGTCCTTCTAGTCTTTCCCAGTCAAAGCTTATATAGGGTAAGTAGCCTGTTTCTAGCTAAATAGGTGCAAACCCTATAGAATTATAGGGTAGAATTACCTAAGCATAGTTTATTAGGGGTAACAGTTTAGCCTAGTTATCTTAAAAGTAGTTAATAAAGGGCCAAAGTCTTTAGTCCAAATATTAATTTATAATCTCCGTCTAACTATCTGTCTAGGGGTAGTATGCTATAAAAAGCTTTAGCTTAATACCTAAAATCTAGGTAAACTTATTCTAAAAAGCCAATATAAATTGCGGCTTATTATTAGATATAATAGTATCTAGTAGTCTGTAAATTTAGTAGACGTAATAAATATATAGTTAGACCGCCTCTTTAGCATTAATATTCTTATAATAAGGGATTAAGAATAGGCGCTTGCTAAAGCGGTTAATTATAACTATAGCTATATTATATCCGCTATAGTCTATAGGTGGCTTATAGAAATCTATAGAGATATACTGCTAGGGGCGCTCTAGTATTAGGAGTGGTTTTAATAGTCCTAGGGTTTTGTCTTATAGGATTATAGATCTACAGCAGCTATTGTAGTTCCGTACGTAACAGTTAATATCTATAACCATTCCAGGCCAGTAGTAGCGGTCGCCAATAATCCTACAGGTTTTATTTTTTCTAGGGTAGGCCGTAAAGACCTAGGCATATGCTTTAGTAATAAGCTAAGTCCGTAAGTTCTATTCCTCTACTACTACTAACCATTCCTAATACTTAAGTAATCTATTTTTAAGGGACCATAGACTGCCAACGTCCTTTACCTTTTTATAGTACTCCTATAGAGAAGGGGCCATACAATTTACTTATAGTAGCTTATTAATAAGGCTAAGTTCCATAGTATTAATAGGGCATATCTTAGCCTTTATAGGGTCCATATTTAGTTCTACCTATATTTAGAGATTAAGGTGCTTTAGTTATAGCAGCATCTAGGTCCGTAATATAATCTTTATGGCTATCTAGTTATCTAGGTCTTGTTTGCGCCTAGCCTATATATAATTAGAAAGTGGAACTAAAATAGGATATTTGCCTAGCGTGCCTACCAGGCTATAAGGGCCTTTATTATTATAAAGTATTCTAAGGCCTTATAATCAAAAACCACCTTAATAGGCTTAGGGGTCCCTTCTAGCTATACACACTAGTGCTAAAAGCTAGAGATAATAGCCAGTATTTCTTTATTATAGATATAGTAGTTTAGCTTAGCATCTATTATAGTCTTTAAATAGTATATAATAAGGTACTATTCTCCGTCCGGTTGTTTCTAGAAAAAGATACTAGCTATTGCGCCATCTAAGGCATTGGTTTCTAGCATTAAGGGCCGTTTTAGGTTAAAGTGGGCAAGCAGGGGAGCTAATACTAGCCGTTTTTAAGCTTATTAAAGGCCTGCCTATATATAGCGTTAAAGTAGAAGGGCTGGTCTTTCCTAATAAGACGGTTAAGGGGCTAGGCAATTCTGCTGTAGTTCTTAATAAAGTATTAGTAAAAGTTATAGAAACCTAGAAATAACTATACCCCCTTTGCAGTTTTTAGGGATTCCCATTAATTAATTATAGCTGTTTTTTTTAGGTCTACCTTAATTCTGTCCATATTAATAATAAACCCTAGGTACTTAGTGCGCTTAATACTAAATTCTAACTTCCTAATATTGGCCTAGAGACTAGCTTTATGGAGCCATTATAGGACTTTATAGATATACTCCTTATATTCCAGTTTATTCTTAAAGTAAATTATAATATTATCTAGGTAGGCTGTATAGAAGTTATTAAGGTAGTTAAAGAGTACATTATTTATATACCGTTGGTATATAGCTGGTCCATTAGTTAGTCTAAAAGGTAGTACTTTATATTTATATAATCTATAGCGGGTCTAAAATATAGTAAGATCCTTAGATCTAGGGTCTATCCTAATTTAGTAAAAGGCCTAGCGGATATTAAGCTTTATAAAAATCTTAACCTTACTTATATAAGCTAGTGTTTCTTTAAGTAAGGGCAGCGGATATTAGTCTTTGTGGGTTATATAGTTTAGTTTATAGTAGTTAATATAGAAATGGAGTCTACTGTTTAGCTTTTTTATAAAGAGAATAGGTAAGGTAAAGGGGACTTAGCTAGGCTTAATAAAGCCCTTATTAAGGTTATTAATAAGGTACTGCTTAGTGGCCTATAGCTTATTAGTAAATTACTAGCGGAGGGGGCTATAGCTAAAGGTGTTTTCTTTATTAGGCTTAATTTTAATCTTATAGTTATACGGTTGGTAAAGCGGGAGTATATTAGATGCTGCTTTAGAGAATATATCCTTAAATTCCTAGTATTGGCAGAGTAGTTTCTGTTCTACTAACTCCTTATCTATAAGCTTACTTTCCCTACTAAGCTGGTTATAGGCTAGGGCTTCCTTGTCTTTAATTATCCAGTTAATTTTATATAAGCTAGTTATAAAGGTAATGGTATTAGGCCGTTTTAAGTTTTAGTAGAACCCTATAGCACTAATACAGCAGATATTAACTAGTAGGAGGTTTATAGGTTTCTTTACAGATATTCTATAGACTATATTTTATAAAAAAGGGTCTATAACCCTCCTTAGCTTCTATTCCATCTTCCATAAGTTATCTTTCCAGTCTATATATTTAGTATAGCATCCAATATTCCTTGCTGTTCTTTATAACTATATAGGGCCTAAGCTAGCTAGCTTATTACTAACTTTCTAGGTTTCTAGTGCTAGTAGTGCAATATTAGTAATCTAGGGGTGGTGTAGTATACGGACCTGTTGCGGATTAAGCTATATATCTTTCTTAAAAGCCTAGTCCCTATATATAGCATCGGCCTAGTAAACAGTGTCTATCTGTGGCCGTATAAGGTTTTCTATTATAATACTAATTTCCTTTATAAAAGAAGGTATTAGGGATAGGGTTTTGGGTCAGACGAGCTATCTACTCTATATATTGAGCTATAAGCCTAGATAGGCTAGTTATTTTCTTCCTAAGATTATATTATAGCTTTTTAGGTCTATAATAAGAAAGGGAATATTATACTACCTTTATCTGTCTACACGAAGGTAGATCTGCAAGATAGTTATAATAGGTAGTTCTATTTGTCCGTTATATTTATAAATAGGAATTAGTTTGGGCAGTTCCTTAAGGGGTGCATTTAAAAAGTCAGCCAGCTTTATAGTATACTATATATCTATTAAGGTAAAGGCATTTACTTTAGAGTTAGCTAAAGCAGAGGTTAAAATTTAATATCTATTATGGAATAAAGTATAAGGGATAGTATAGCTTTTTTTACTAACTAGCCAACCCAGATTAATATATAATATATTAATTCCTTTTAACCCTAAAGAGGAGTCTTACTCTAGGGTTCCTCTTTTTCTAACTCTATACTATCCTCCTAAATTAACAGGACCTTATTTGCCTTTACCGCTATTAGGCAGTCTTTTATAAAGTAGTCTTTTTAGCTGTATAAGAAGCAGGCTTCTTAATTACTAAGGGCCTATCTATAGGGGTTACTATATATAGGTTAAGTATTTGCTAGACCTATAGTAGGGCTAGCTGCATAGCTAGCTACTGGGTTAATAGTGGGCGGTATAGTTAGTGCTATAGGGGTTGTAGATCTTACTAGGGCGCTATAGCTTGTTTTTATAGTACTTATATTCTAGTTAGCAGAGCTTCTAGTCTTATACCGCTTAGTATATACCTTAATTTGGCGGAGGCCCTAATTAATAGCTAGGCACTAGTCTATAAGTTCCTTTAGCGTCTATATAGTAGTATAAACCGGTAATATAGCGCGCTATAGGTCTAGGGTAAGCTTATTAAAGAGGTCTGGCATTAAATCTTTCTAGGAGATTTAAGCCTATCTGGCTAGGTATAAAAAGTGGGTCTAAAAGACTAAAAAGGTCTCTATTGTTTTTACATTAAGGGCTTTATAATTAAGGCGGGCGTTCTATATCTTAAAGGGGTCCTTATAAATAGAAAACAAGTAGTTAATTATCTCTTTTTTAGAGAGGAAGGGGTCTGCTAAGTCCTAGGCATATTATAGACATAAATATATCTATGCGTCCCTACTAGTATGGCCAAAGATATAGGCCATTTTAGCTTAGGTAGTAGAGAAGTAGTCTATATTAACTTTAAGCTTATCTTATAGTTAAAGCTTCCAATTATTAAATATAGAGTTAGTTCCGTCTATAAGCAATAAGGGGTCTATAACCTTCACGGACCATAACGATGCTAATACTATATATTAGGCTAGGGCCTTAAGGACTGTAGCAAGTCTCTAGGTATCTAATAACTTCTTACTAGGTATAGGGGTGTCTCTGGTTTTAAGCAGCTCTTCCTAGGGGGTTAAGACGGCGATTATTTTACTATTAGAGGTATTTACGGGTCTTACAGTAGCTTTACTAGCTGCTATATTTCTTAGCATAGTGGTAGGGGTATTAGGTAATTTTTAGTATTTGTTTATTTCCTAGGGGTTCTAGTCTATATGTGTCCTATTCTTAGGTTTTATGTTCTATTTATATATTTTTAGTTCTTAGAGGTCTGTCCTGTCCTGTCCTTATAGTCCTAGTAATGTCCTTAGGGTCCTATTCTATATCCTTATCCTATTTATGGCCTTATAAATATATTTAAGTTCCTTCTTAAGAAAGAAGAGTAGTGACGAGCTTTAGATAATATTAGCGACTTAGTTAATTAAGGCACGAGTACGGTAAGAGGGTCGCGCAAGCCTGTACAATTGGATTGTTTATAAATAAGGATCTAAAGCTAGAGAAAGGAAAGGGGAAGAACGGAAGCACCGCTTAAAGCTATATACAATCCTCTGGTTACGTAATGGCAACTTACCACTATGTAACGGCAAGTTGCGGCAATCTGACGGCAATTTGCTAGTACCGTAACAATAATCTTCCTATTAGCTTATTATGCCGTCACAGCGTTCTATTTCTTCTACTATTTATTTTACCTATATAGTTGCTCTAATACTGTCGTTAGGTAAAATTATACCTTCCTATACTCGCTACATTAAAAAGGGGTTAGTATATATCGCAATCTTAACCCTACTTAGTACCCAACCTTCCTCCTATGCTAAGTATACTAAATTAAATATGCAATTATCCTGCAATATTTAATCTGTCTTTAACACTAAATATATATATCTTGTTGGTCTTTATAACCTTCTAGTTCCTTATCTAATTTATTATAGGGTCTTATATTTAATCTAAAGCCTCCCGCCTTAATAGTAAACTCTTTAAAGCCCTAGCGGAGATCTATTGACTTTATACTAAAGAGGACCGAATCTTAGCTAAAGAGAACCGGATTTATAAGGCTTATGCAAACGCTTACGCTCGGTTAATCCGTCTTAAGAAGGGTTGTAAAAATATACGTTTAGAGAAGTAGAAACTGGTTTAATAAGGTCTCCTTAAACTTGAGCAGAAAGAGGCTAAAAAGTATTTATTTCTAATAGGGATAGAAATAACTCCAAATACCTTAGCAATTAATCCTCTTAGGTCCCCCTTAGGTAATTTATTCTTTAGTAATTCTTCTTTATTAATACTACCTAACCTAATTTCATTTAATGCTTCTATACCTTTTCTATAGCGTTTTTTTAGGTTATTTAGTAGCTCCTAAGCAGTCTTGTTATAGCCTATCCACTTAACCTTATACTATATTTTATTATTAATAACCTTATAACTAATAATATTTAAAACTTCCTATTTATCCTCTTCTTATCCTCTATATATATCTACTTCGTAAACTAGTAGCTTAATATCTCTATATACTGGCTCTAGCATCGCGATATACTATATAGGGTAGATCTTTATCTTGTCTAGTAAATTAAGTCTATACATAACTTCTAAGATCTTTACTATAATTATAAATAGTCCTAGTCTAATATAGTCCAATTTCTTACTTAGTTATTAACTCTTAAAATTTTTATATAGTAGCCACACTTTATCTCCCTCCTTAAGATCTGGTCCCTTAGATCTCTTAGCATTATAGTACCTTTTTATCCTTATCTATACTAGTTTAGCTGTTTCTATAAGGTATTTATAAAGATTTATTAAACTTTCCATTCTTTCTTTGGCTACGCTATTTATCTTCTTTACTTATTATAGCGATAGCAACGTTCTTAGCTTATATCTATAATTCGCCTTAAATAGTAACGTGCCTATTCTTTCTTATGGTGTTGCATTATATACAAATTATATAACTAGTAATAACAATACCTAATTATTCCATGTGGTCGTCGAAAACGGACTCTGCACCTATACGTAGTAATGGCTACAAACCTAAGTCTTTAAAGTTTAGACTTAGAGCTAACGCAGAGACATCGTATAGCGTGCGGATAGGACCTAGTGGTGGTTATAAGCGTTATAGGCGGTGGTGAAATTTTTTTAGATGGTAAGATCTTGAAAACCACTACTGTTAGTCCTTTACAATACGGCTACTATGCTGTTCCTCTATCTAAGGCACCTATACAATCTAATATGGATGCGTAGCATTTGATAATATCCCCCGACCCCCTACAGAAAGTATTAATAACCTTATATTAACGGATAAGCGAATAAATTAAATAAATATACCCCCCTTCCTAACCCCCTAGAGCGATCGCCCGCGGAGCATGTGGTTACTCGCCGTTTTACTGCTGTAATACTACTTAGAAGCAACCTAGATAACAACCTACGATTTCCCCTATCTCTTCTTAACGGAGTGGTAACCCTTAGAGAGGGCCTAGTAACTGGGGCCTAGGCAAAAAATACCTAGAGTATATATATATATCCCGCTTGTTCTTTGCGGTATTATAATAGCCAGTAGTTAAGATGGATAAATCTCCCTTGCGCCTTTAACGGCCCTAGGGGGAGGGAGGTACGGCGTATATGGTAATGGTCTATAAGAGATGGTATATAGGGGATGGTTAAGATATAGAACACAAAGCATATAGCAATTAATTGGTAAGGCCTAGCTGGGACGTAGTAAACCCTAGCTTTGGATAAGCTAAGGAAGAAAGCAGTGGTTCCTAAGGAGTTTGAATATTTAAGGAGGATAGGACGTAGCTGTAGGCCTATAAGGCCGCTGCTACGGACGGGCATAGCAAATTGGGGCTTTTTATCCTACTAAGGTAGCTTATAGGGGTTTTCCTCCCCCAACTGCGGGGTTTTCTTCCTATAAATTATAAGTTTTCCCCCTATAACGGAGTAGTCTGCGTGGGTCGAGATAGGATCCATATTAAACGTTAATTAAAGAATTATTATTATTAATTATTCTGTGTATAATTAATATAATGCCTTAAATACTGTTCTAATGGTTAGTTTAGTCTTTCTATTTAACCGTCTGTCTATAAATAATATACTATTATTACGGAGTAAGTATAAGCGACGATAATATATAGCGAAGTAGATATTATTAAGCTATATATATAAACTGTGTAATAAGATTAAGACGTTGCGTAAGGATAGAAGGTAAGGAAACGGGAAGAAAGGGTATATATTATAAATTTGGTTAATTGGTTAATATATATACGGAGCAGAATAGGATTTAAGTAGCGGTCCTAGCAGAACTTAGTAGGATTTAGTGGACTTAGCAGAATATGGCAGAATGCGGCAGATTGCCGTTAGATTGCCGTAGATTGTCAGTAGATTACTATTAGATTACTATCTTATAGCTAGTCTCTTCTTACTACGTTAGTAGAAATAGATAGATATATATAAAGTATTACAGAGGTGCTCCGTAATAGTACCCCCCCTTTAAACTTGAACTTCTACGAGATAGGGCTATAGTAGTTCTAAGTAGAGTTTATAAAAGTCTTCTACGGCTTATATAAGTCCGATAGAGTTAACGGGTTCCTATAAGGGCTTAGTAAAGCCTCTCTATTTTATAAGGTATATATATTTACGTTTCTGTTTATTATACTTAATATCGTTAACTCTTTTAATAAAGTACTTATTCTTACTATCCACTTTAACTAGTAAAGGAGGGTCCTAGATCTATCTAGGCAGGGCGTCTAAAATAGGGGTAGCGGAGTAGAGGACTAATATATAGAATATATAGTGGATTTTAACCATATTAGGGAGCTTTAGTTAGTAGGCATAAGGGAAGATAACCTTTTTACTAGATATTATCTATATATATATATTTAGTATTTCTAAACCTTCTTTTATTTAGTGCCTAATATATCCTTATTAGGTACTTGCGGTTCTTTTCTTTTAGTGCTCTATATATATTATACGCGTTATCTATATATACAATTTACGTTAGTATATAGTACGCTAGGTGTCTTAGGTTAACTCTTAGTTTATCTTTATCTCTAAGTTTAAACCTTTATTACGCTAATCTAAGTACTACTGCGTTATTTGCTAGTACCGATATTTATATTATCTCCCTCTAATCTACGGCCTATTCCTTTAGATTCTTTAATATTATAATTAATACCCCTTTAATATAACCTATCTATCTTTCTAATATGGCCTAATTCGGTATAGCTTTCTTGTCTAGCTATATATAGAAGTCTTCCTACTTATCGTTTCTTTGTTATCTATACTACTTTTAGTATAGCTCTGTAAGTATATATAATCTATCTATAAGGAAGTATCTCTTTATTACTATATTGTAACCTTTTATATGTCGTTTTGCGAACCTAGTAGGGATCCCTAAATCCTCTTCTTATTCCAATTTATTTAACTACTTAACTCTTAGCATTTCTACCTTCGGCCTATTTATAACTTTTTATATAGGTGCTCTGTCCCTTATACGTCCTAGTATACTAAATCTCTAGTCTAGTTTCTATTCTTGCTATATAATAATTTGTTATCTAAACTCGTATATAGTTTCTTTTACTCCTCCCCTTATAAGTAAATCCTTAAAGTCTTTTTACTTCTTAATTATTGTCACTGCATAGTCCTGACGCGTACTGTCTCGTACTGTTTCCTACTGTTGGCTGGCCCACCACTAGCGCCTTGGCGGCTGCCCCTACTATTTGTATATGATACCCCCTTTTACCTCCTTCTCCTCTTTATACCACAATGTAGTTATTCAGCCTATTAGCATTACAGCACTGTGATAGTTTGTGGTATCTCCTCTTGCGCCCTGTTGTGATCTTTATTCTCCCTAGTCTACTGTCTCTATTTTCCCAGTATAATCGCGACCTGGCGCGACCGACACTACCATACTATAGTCCTAGATAATCTCAGTATTGTCCTAGATAATCTCAGCATTATAGCCAGCCTTATAGATTTCAATTACCCTGCCCAGATCCCCTGAAATGGGTAACTAGAATACCCTGTTGGCGAATATATGCGAAGCGCTCGCCCGCCTCTTTGATACCTCCTATACCAACATTGCCTAGGCAATTAGGAGTGGTCCGGAGTACCCTAAGGACCTTAATGTGGTAGGAACATTTCAGCACCTCTCCATATATATAACCCTTTTGACTAGCGTTAAGAGCGGTCTCTAAATAGTCTATAATAAAGGCTGGACTGTAAAGTCCTAACTTGAAGAAGCTTAACACAGAATTAACTTCCTTGAGATACTTGAACTATGTGTAAAGCAATATGAACAGCAAGCTTTGGTATATACTAAGACTATACAAAGCCTAAGCTCTTAGATTACTACACTTACCTAAACTATTGCTAATAAGAATACTGCTACTGGCTCTTCTCCCCTAGCTGAGCCCTGTAGAAAAAAGCGTGAAGCAAAAGACTCTACCCTATTTGATGGCAAGGGATCGCTAACTGAAAAGTAAGAAAAATTTAAAATATGGGAAATAAAGATCTAAGGTGTTTTCTGTAGAGATGTAAAGTGCTTTGAGACCCTAATGGACGAAGTCCTCTATATGTTAGATATGCTGATAGATAAGGCTTATAACTATGTTAAGTATGGCCTTAATATGCTACGCATATACCTAAATAACCTAAGTAAATGGGCCTTCTCTAACCGGGAGTCTATGTTTGCGTATATGAAGAAGTACTATAAAACTATAGATATAACCTAAGCGGCTAAGAATAAATTAGATACCTTAAACTAAGGTAAGCGTAATTACTGGTCCTAGAAAGCAGAGCTTGATAAGTTAATAATAAAAGCAAATAAGACTAAGGAATAAAAGGTAGATCTGCTTAGGAAGAATATTTTGTTTAAGATAAAGGACTTAGCCCTTACCCTTAGCCGCAAAATTGACGATGCTGACTATAAGGGCTGGAGTGATTAAATGGACGTATTTGCTTATAACCTATAGAACTACGCCCACTATACTAAGCTGAATACCGCTAAGCTAAGTACTGCTGGTGGCTATTAACCTACACTACCTAATAATAATACCTTAGCACTAGCACCACAGAATGACCTAATAGACCTTAACGCTGTTAAATTTGGCGGCGGTAGTAGTAGCCTCCCTAACAATGTCTAAAGATATCACATAGATAACAGACTCTGCCTAGTATATGGTTAACCTGGCTACTGGAAAGATGCTTATGACCCTAAAACAAACCTAAATCCCCTTCTAATGCCACCGCGCCAACCCCTTCCTAGCCGCGGCGGATTCTTTAGTAGAGGGATTAGTAACCGAAACGACAACTATAGATGGGGATATGGGTTTGGATATAGAGACCCGCCCTCGCGATTCCCTTCCCTAATATAGCCCCAGCCGATAGTCCCGTATATAAACTATGGATAAGTGCTCCGTGCCGCTACTAACCGTGAGACTGGCTATGTCCTTGGCGAAGTACCCCCTAGCATATATACACTGTTGGAGACCGATACGTTAGGATATACCAGCTAAGACTATAGCTACTAGCTAAGCCCTATAATCCAGTCATTAAAAGACTAACCCTTGGACTAAGTCGCCTCTAAGGGTTAGAACTATATAGGGAGGAGGACAAAAGGATTAGATTTATACTACTAGATTAGTTAGATTTTATTTTAAGTTAGCTGCTATTTAACCTTAGAATAGCAAATAATAATAGGAATACTATTCTTATTTAGACCTACCTCTCCTTACTATATAACCCACTCCTATAAGTTTTTATTGAAATAGTAAGCCTTATTAACAGTGGTAGTATAGCACTAGCGTTTGCAGATAAAGACTCGCTTGTAAAAAAGTATAATATTATAATAAAAAGACTTCTAGTTCTAAAACCACTCCGCCTTACTAATGGACTCCCATCTAGCTTTATTACCCACTACTTTACAGCAAGAATGATAATTGGCCACTATATAGAATCCATACTCTTCTATATTATAAAGTTATTACCCTTAATACTAGTAATTCTTGGAATGCCCTGGCTTAAAAAGTATAACCTAAAACTAGACTTCCCTACTCTAGAGCTTAAATTTAACTTTAATTACTATACCTATAACTGTCTCCCATGGTATATTCCTAACTGTGACCGAGTAGTACCACACAGACGCATTGTACGGCTAATGCTCAGATACTATTAGCTAACAATAGAAGAGGTGCCTAATACTAGTGAGCTAATATACGCAGTAAATAAAATAGAGATTCTGGAAGACTGGACTACTACCCCATTTCTGAAAAAACAAACACTGCTAGAACTATAAGTCCCCCGCATACATTTGCTTAACCTAGGTCAGCTAATAAGATACCTAACTTTAAGTTATTTACCGTACGTATATATGACCGCACGTATAACAGCTAAGGGCGTTATAGCTAAGACTGAAACTAGAGCAATTGAGACCTCCCCCCCGTAATACCTAACCTTATACCTGTCTCCCGCGCGTACCATGCAAGGCCGCCGCCTTGTTTCCGCCCCCTTGGGCCAACCGAGCCGTGCTAGCCTAGCCGTAGCACTAGAGAACTAGATACGCCCTAATCTGGACGATATTAAATGCACTTATGCTATTAATTTTACCCAGTTCTGTAAATAAAAAGGCGTAAAGGTGATGAGGATCTATATAGCGGAGCTAGTAGAACTAGTTAAATAAGAAGAACACTAATAGCTGCTTAAGGAGCTACTTATAGGCCTAATAGAAGTACCAAACCTGTTAGAAAGGTCTTTCCGCCGGCTAATAGAAGGTGACTATATAATAGAGGAAGCCTGTAAAGCGCTACCCCCTTATTTTTATAATTTTCTTAAGATAAACCTAAAAACTAAGTCTGAGTTTCTACGCCAGAAGATAGTCAACACTAATGTTAAGAAATTCCTAAAAGGCAAACCAGGATTAACCTATAAGGATATTTTATAACGCTTACCAAAAGAGTTTTATAAATATATTAAATACTTCCTCCCTAAGAATGTAGATAAGCTGCCCCCTTACTAACTATGGGACCATAAAATTAAGATTATACCAGGAAAGCAGGCCCTGTACTATAAAAACAGACCACTTTTACCCGCTGAACTTAGCTGTGTAAAGAAGTGGATTAACGAGATGCTGGATAAGGGTTTTATCCGTAAATTAACCTTACTAGCCGCCGCACTACTCCTCCTTGCAGCAAAACCTGGCGGTGGTATATAAATCTGCTATAACTACCAAGGCCTAAATATAGTTACTATTAAGAACTGATACCTACTGCTACTAGTCCATAAGATACTTGATGTACTCTACGGTGCTAAGTACTTTACTAAGCTTAATGTAATTGCTGCGTTTAACCAGATCCGGATCGCAAAAGGCCATAAGTAGCTTACAGCATTTATTACCCGGTTTGGACTCTATAAGATGCTAGTTATACCGTTTGGTCTTTGTAACGCGCTTGCTATGTTCTAAAACTATATTAACTATGTTTTACACAACGCCCTCAACAACTACTGTACTGTGTATCTTAATAATGTCCTTGTCTTTTTAAAAACACGCGTTGAGTATATAAAATACGTAAATGAAATTATCTAGAGACTTGGTAATGCTGGACTCCAAATTAATATTAATAAGTCTGAGTTTTATGCTACCAAAATAAAATACCTTGGCTTAATTATCTTGACTAACGGCATAACTATGGACCCTGAGAAGGTGCAGGCCTTACAGAAATAGAAGGACCCGACGTTAGTTAAGGAACTATAGCAATTTCTTGGCTTCGCGAACTTCTACTAACGATTTATTTAAGGCTATTCTAAGGTAGTTAAGCCCATAACTAGGCTACTAAAAAAGAGTATTAGCTAGTTATAGGGCCCTAATCAAGCACAGGCATTTTAGACCCTAAAAACAGCGTTTACTAAAGCACCGGTCCTAGTGTATTACGACTATATGAAGAAGACTGTGGTAGAGATAGACGCCTTAAACTAGGCTTTAGGTGGAGTGCTCTATTAAGCTAATAAAAGTAACAAGCTTAAGCCAGTCGCATTTTTCTCTGCTAAGCACTTAGCCCCTAAATGCAACTATAAAATATACAATAAGGAGCTCCTGGCAATTATTAAGGTACTAAAAGAATAGCGTCCCGAACTATAAGGAACTGAGCAGCCGTTTAAAATTATTACAGACTATAAGAACCTCTAGACCTTTATAATAATAAAACAACTAAACTAGCGCTAAGTCCGCTAGGCTAAGTTCCTTTCCTAATTTAACTTTATTATTACCTATAGGCCTGGCACTAAAGCCACAATTCTGGACGCTCTTAGCCGCCTCCTAGGTGTTATACCTGCCAATACTAATAACGAACGTCTATAATACTGAGACCGCGTTGTCTTACCACTAAAGAAAGTCAACCCTACTATCCTAGAAGAACTACTGAGCGAATCCCAAGACTAGAGTATTAAAGACTTTATTACAGTAATGGACCTAGAGCTTAAGAAAAAAACCCTTAAGGAGCTTATTAAGAATGCCTATAAAGAGAATGAACTCGCTAGGAATATATTAGCTGCACTACGCAAATAGGAAGACTATAAAGCACGCTATTGGCCTAAGTAGATTAGGAAGCTGCTCCGCTATAATAAATCTGAATATTTAATTGTTAACGGCCTAATCTACTACAGGAATTGAGTATTTGTCCCTGATTTATATAAACTCCAACTAGAAGTTGTATACTGTACGTATAGTTTGGGCCCTGTGGGTTACCTAGGCCGCGTTAAGACACTAGACCTCCTTAATTGAACGTATTAGTAGCTAGGTATTTTATAGTTTACGGCTACCTTTATAAAAAACTGCGCTTTTTGCTTCCATATAAAGACCCTACGCTTAGCACCACCCAGTTTCTTAAAACTACTAGAACTACCAGTCCGCCTATAAACCGATATCTCTATTAACTATGTTGTTGACCTACCTAAGTGCCTTTATAATGGCAAAATATATAGATATATCTTTGTTGTTGTTGACCGCCTAATAAAGATAAGATACTTTATTCCTGTCACTAGCCTAGATACTAAGGAGCTTGTTAAAGCATTTATCTATACTGTCTATAAGTTATACAGTGCTCTAAATACTATTATTTCTAATAGAGGCTCTTTATTTGTTCCTAACTTCTGGCGTTGCCTAAACTAGCGCCTAAAGGTAACCCTAAGCCCTAGCTCCATATGGTACCCTAAAATAGATAGTTAAACCGAGATTGTTAATGCAGTAATAAATAAGTACCTACGCGCCTTTGTGAGCTTTACCTAAGACAACTGGGTAGATTGGCTCCCCCTTACTAAGTTTACCACAAATAACTAGGTTAATAAGACTATGGGAATCTTACCATTTTTTGCCAACTATGGCTATAACCCACGTCTAGGCGTCGAACTAGTAGGCCCCTAGCCATTAGCCCTGTCTGTATATGTAAAGAAGGAGTACCTATAAGCTAATACTATTGCCAACCGCTTTAAGCGTATCTTAACCTAGCTTAAAGCCCTAGCTCGTATCTCCTAGCGACGATATAAAGATAACGCTAATATAAAACGAGACGAAGGTATAATATTTAAAAAGGATGATATGGTTATAGTTAGCCTTGAAAATATAAAGACTAACCGGCCTAAGAGGAAGTGGGATAATAACTAGGACGGACCCTGGCCCGTCCTAGCTGCCTATAGAGAAGTAGTTGTAGTTGACCTTCTAGACTATATCCATGTTAATAAGTCTTTCCATACTTTAAAAGTCTGCCTCTAGTTCCCTAAAGAGATCTCTAGTTAAGTACGCATTAATAAAGAGGAATGTTGTAATGTTATAGGCAGGATAGCTAAAAGGGATAATAATGGCAATATTACGGACAAGTAGGAATTTAAAAAGATCCTTAATGTATATAATGAACAAATGGACGAGTATGGCTTAACATACTATATTAAATGGAAATACTATAATGAGAAAACCTAGGAACCCGAGAAATCCCTAAAAGGGTGCGAGTGTGCACTACTAAGGTTTTATAAATAACACCCTAAGAAGCTAGGACCCCCAGACTGGGCACAAGATAAGGGAGAGTTACGCCAAGGCTGTGGCCGACCATGAAGGTAATTTGTGGTGGTTGAGATCTTATGGAACTTTGACCGCTGGTTAAAGTTATTTGATTGGTTGGTTTTTTGCCAAGAAGCGCCACGTAGTGGTGGTGTGGAGTTTTGCCGATTTTATTCGTTGAGCTGACCAATTAAGATTTTCCATACCTGGTATGGAAAATCGCTATTGGCTCGGTTAAGGGCGGTGAGCAGAAGTAACATCTTTGCAGCAAAAATAGGTTACTTGTTTGGTTTAGGGACCAAACCTTCTGGGGAGGGGAGTACTGTTATGGCATAGTCCTGATGTGTACTGTCTCGTACTGTTTCCTACTGTTGGCTGGCCCACTACTAGCGCCTTGGCGGCTGCCCCTACTATTTGTGTATAATACCCCCTTTTACCTCCTTCTCCTCTTTATACCACAATGTAGTTATTCAGCCTATTAGCATTACAGCACTGTGATAATTATTGTATTAACTTTTTAACCTTTAGGCTAAACGTTATATTTACCTAGGATTTCTATAGACCTTATTCGTTCTTTAAAATCTTAGCTCCTTAGAAACCCTTTTTTTAGTCCTACCCCGTAACTAGGGTCTTTAATCTTAAAGTAGTTATACTAACCCTTTATTCTTCTAGCTTTAATCTATTCTTATAAATAACTAGCCTATATTCTTATTCTATTTTTAAAATATTAAATCTTCCTTATCTCTTCTTAAAAATTTTAAACCTCTAGCCCCCCGCCTTTATTAAGTAGTAAGTTAGCACTAATAGTTATCTGCTTGCTTAAACCGTCTTAGTTATATCTCCTTCTATCTTATAAAGTAATAGATACCATATTTAATGGTATTATAATGCCCGTTACTAAACCTTACTTTATAGTGGTTTTAGTCTCTACTTCTAATATAACTTCTCTAAGGTCTGTATACTTCTAGTAAGCTGTCTTTATTACCTTATTATTAGTATATTTTGCATTTATACTAAATAGGTTTATTAGATCTTTAGGTGCGTTATTTCTATATATATTTTTTCTATAATATAGCCTATCTTATTTATTACTAAACTTATTAATTCCTTTATGTTTTTATAACTCTAGCTCTTATAGCTAATGGCTTACGCCGTACTTAGCGTCCTTATAAATTTAGCATACGTTATTATAACAAAACGTAAAGTGCTTAATTAAATACTCCTTGGTTCTACGTAATACACTTATATCTACACTATTGTACTTTAATAATATAGTACCTTTTACCGCGTAATTACTCTAACTACCTCTATAGTCTCTAGTAAAATAACCCTATTTTCTATAATTTATATAAGCTCCTTTTTTAAACCATTTTTCTTATTATAGAGTCCGCCTAAATGTCTTCTGCTGCTAAGATCTCTAGTTTAGCCTCTACTCCTTAGTTCTATAATTACTTAATCCTTAACCTCTAGGTTTCTATAGGTTTATATTTTACTTTTTAGATTCTTTAGTACCGCTTAGGTCCATTAGCTCTAGTCCGCTATTCTATAGTTTCTACTATTATTACTATGCGCCTTACGCCTTATATAACTATAGAACTCTATCTTAGCCCTTTTTGGCTTATTCCCTTTAATAGATCCTATTATTGATCTTAATTAACTAATTAATTAACTCTTGTATAGTAGTCGCATCTTCTATAAAAATTATTGCATCCTAGGCTTTTACCTTAAGTCCTTATTTATGCTATACTATAAGCGCCCTATTATTCCATTTAACTTATATCGCGAGCGTTTAAAACTATGTGGTATACTTAATTGCTAAGGTTTGTTATATTAGATTTTGAAATTTTCTTTCCGCTGTAGTTATTGCTTTAGGGTCTCTAAATATTTATATTAACTATTCCGTGAACGCGTTTTAATTTAAGAATATATACCATACTTTTTAATTAGTGATTATTACGCCGCTAACTTATATCTTAGTAAGGTATGGCTTAGACTATTTAAGTGCTCTTCCCATTAAGAATAGTCCTACGTACGCTATTTAATCCATAAGTATCGCTAGTTTTACTCCTTCTTATATAACCCAGGCTGGTTTTAGATAAATCTTATCGCGATAAGTCTTGGCATACCCTAAATAAATTTTTAGTCGCCTTCTTCTTTATTATCGTACAAAATATGGCTTTAGAGGTAGAATTAGAAGCTTTTAACTCTATTAATACTTCTAAACCAAAAACAAGAGGTCGCTTAGCTCTTTTAATATGGGAGCATACCTGTCTACCAAGCAATAGTGAGCCCGTACGAAATAAAAAGGCCCGTCTTTTACTCTATTATAAACACTATATAGAGTTATACGCTGTATAGTCGACTTCTAACTTCTGAAACCACTTGGCGTTAAAGTATAGCATTATAGTTAAGCCTAAAACTAGTTATTTAAAAGAAGTAGTACGAGATTAATTAAAAGATCTTTATTTTAAAGTATCGTCTTAAAATAAGATAGAAGAGCTAGATTTAGAAATACTCTAAATGGTCCTAAATAAGGAAGTTATTAATAAAGCCCTTATTATATTAATTATTGTATAAAACTTACTATTTTGGATAGTGAAGTGGCCGGAGTTTTATATCCTTTTACAGTTAATTAATCCTAAAGTAGATAGCTATATAACTATAGCCTATTTAAAAGTTAGTAAAAAGATCTATAACTTATGGCTATTATAAAATGATATTATATAAAAGAGGCTGTAGTCTATACTTATAAGCATTTATCTCTCCGTCAATATCTAAACCTCTTTAAATAATTACCTTCTCCTTGTAATTTATAGCTATTTTATTAATAGCTAGGAAAAGCTTATAAACGCTTTCCTTAGCCTTTATATAGTAGCCTCTTATAGCGGGGACAAGTAATGGAATACTCTCCTTTAAGTAGTTATGGACTATAGAATTATGTAAAAGCTAGGTACTATTATATCTAATAACTATACTATAAACGATAAGCTCTGTTATATAATAAGTAACTAGCTTTTCTAAAAAGAAGGAATTAAATAAATTCCCGTTTATTAACGGATCCACTATTAGGGTTATATTCTAAACCTTACTATATAGGCTTTTCTTTTTAAAACCCTAATTAGTCTTAGTAATATTAAGTTATATATTATTATTCATTGCTTAACGTCTGATTTGGATCCCTATTAGGCCTATGCGGACTACTCCTTATTTATATATGGGGAGAAAACTCTATTTGAGAAAACCCTATAATCTATCTCCCCGCCTTTTAGGACTCGCCTGCTTAGCGCCTACGAGTTACTAGTGGTACTCTTCTACCTTACTTTTTGACCTCCTTGGGAACTACTGCTGCCGTAATAAGCCTACAGACGCGCTAGTATCGCAAACTTTACTCTACTACTGTAGAGTTATTAGGGGGCGCCTGTAACTCGCCCCTTTGCCCTCTATTACTATTTTCTTTGCAACCCGGAACTAGTCTAGTACGTTTTAGCTAATAAGCTACTAGGTAATCACTTTAAGGCCTTTTTATATTAAGAGTAGTGTAGTATAGTTCTCTATGCTAGCCACTAAGAGTATTGCTTCTTAGTTGGTGCGTAGGGGGCATAATAGTATTACGTGTTTTAGTGTCTATCTTAGCTAGCTATATTCGCATCTTGGGCTACCTACTAGAATACCTACCTAGTAAAGCCAATCTTTTAGTCCTATTATTCCTATTCTTAAGAGTGTTGCTATTATATTTTCTGCCTTTATTAGGCCTTTTTAGAGCCCTTAAGTATTTACCCCCTATAGCGTTAACTATGCTATGGCTTGGGTTCCTTTTGCCTAAGTTAGCCTCTGTACCTTTAACTTCTATACGCCTCTCTAGCGTTAGTTTAACTAGTATTATATTACGGTGAATAGTTTCCTAGCATTTCTTTATGCTCTACTTTGGCTCCTTTCTCTCTCTTACTGTTATCTTTACTGGCCTCTTACACGTCTCCTTTCCTCCTCTATATGGGCCTGGGCCCTAAAGCAGCACTATTTTTCTTTTACTTTCTTTGCCTGTTTCTCTAATATATCTTCCCTACTTTAGGGTTGTTGGTTTATTCTTCTATAGGGCACCCTTAGGTCCCTCTATAGTTTATTTAGGCGTGTCTTAATATACTTTATAATATTAGAGTTGCGTTTATTTTACGCCTTTTATATTGCAGCGGCTTTAATATATAGTTGTAAGGGGGGGGTATTAGCTTCCTTCTCTAGCAGTACTGTAGCCGTTTACTTATACCCGCCTGTTATACTCTAGAGGTAGGCTATTTAGACCTTTTGGAGTGGTTTAAGGAGTAATTTAGGGGGGCCTTTTTTAGTTTCTCTAATGGCCTAAATACTAGATCTATATGTTATGGTTAGCTAGACAACTGCTGTATATAATAGGCGTAACCTCTGGAAGTATAGGCCCTATATAGAATTAATAATCCTAGATAATGTAATGTACTGTGCTTGGCCCTTATGGGCCGCTTGCGCTATATATGCGCTCTACTAGAGCTTTCTGTTTACCTATACTCCTAATACCCTTAGGCCCTGAACTGGTTAACCCCTAAAGCCTTAGATATAGATTATATGCTAGAGATCTATAGATTGGTTGCGTTTTCTTATAAAGTGGATTAGCTGGTATTTCTCTAGTGAGAATTAGACTCTATATTGTCTTGCCTATTCTATATAGGTATTATAGGCTTTCTCTAGTGTTCTATAATTCTCTACGGCTATTGGCCCGTATATAATTAGGTTTATATTATTAATAAAGCCTATTTCCTGGGTCGCCCCTTTCTTAAAGAAGTTAAGTAGGTTACTTATAAAGAAGAGGAAGAGTATAGGCAAGAGGGGTAATCCTTGTGGTATTCCTATTGCGACTATAATAGGGGGGCTCTAGTATCTATTAAAGACTAGTAATATTTCTTTCTGGCCTATAAACCCTTAGATAAATTATATAATGTATTCTAGGAAGCCCTTTGCCCTAAGAATATATAGGAGATGCTTATAGGGCATGTTGTTATAGGCGCCACTAATATCTAGGCTAAGTATTAATACTATAAAGTCCCTTTATATCGCCTATGCAGATTTAATAGTAGTAGTAAGTAGCATAAGTGCTAATAGTGTTGAGCGGTTCTTTCTTACCCCTATTTGGCTTTATAGTAGTAGGGTGTGTTCCTTAGCTATATTTACTATGTGGTCTGTTATTACCCTTTTTAAGATCTTGCTAAGGGTGTTTTCTAAGGCAATAGGATAGTAGCTTCCTAGGACTAAGTAATCTGCTTTACCTTCTTTTTATAGGATAACCGTTGTTATAGATCTTTTAAGTTATAGGTAGTAGCCTATAGTAAAGCATGCTCTAGCTATATCTGCAAGCTAGGGTGCTATAAGTAGTCTATAGGTCTTTAAGGCCTTATTTAGAATCCTATCTGGTTTTAGTGCTATATTATTTAAAAGGCGGCTAATAATTCTGGCTATTTCCTCTATTGTTATATCGCTGTTAACCTGTAGGCGAGTTACTAGTGTTTTACCTGTGATGTTACTAAGGTCTGCTAGAGCTGGTTAGGGGAAGAACCTTTTTATAAGGATCTTTGCCTTCTTATTATTATTATTAGTGGCCTGTAATTCCCCTACTCTTTATAGGGGTGGTAAGTATAGGTCTTCTACTAGGCGCCCTGCCTTTTTTTTTATACCTATTTTGCTATAGCCTAAAGGCCTTTATTATGGGGGAGGCTTGGGTTAGAAGTATACTTGTTTATAAACCGTCTCTAGTTATTCCTTGTTTTTTTTTTTAGGGTATTCTTTAACTAGTTTCTTATGTCTTTATATTATCTCTTATCTTTAGGGTTATGGCTGCTTATATATTTCCTTCTTGCTTGTTATTAGCTGGTGACGAGAACTACGCATTATGCGGACTATGTATATTGCGCGTAGGGGCCTAGTTATAAAACTAGGCAGTACTCTTCTAGCCTATTTTTAATTGCTACCTAGATTCTTTCTAGTCTATAGTTAATTTCCTTAGGGGTGGCTAATAAGCCTTGCTTATTTGGTATTAGGTGGATTTCTTCTAGGTCTTAAAGTTATTATTTAACTATATTAAGGAAATTGTCTATCTTAAGCTTCCTTATTGCGTATCTTTTGCTATTTAGTTATGCTTTAATATCTAGATCTAGCTATATCTAGATAGGGATATGGTTTAAAGTAAGTACCTATTCTTCTTTAGGGTTGTACCTTTTAAGTCTTTAGTATAGGCCTTTATTTATAAATGTAAGGTTAATTGTACTTCTGGTAGTGCCTTATTGCTATATAGTTGCTCTTAGGGGGGTGGCTAGCTTAAGGCCCTAGATATCTATAGCTCTTAATAAGTACTCTACCTATTATTTAGTAGCAATATAGATACCCCCCTACCATAGGTAGTGGAGGTTTATATCTCCTAGTAGGATAGACTTTGTACCTTTAGTTTCTAGTAAGCTTATTGCTAATATAATGTTCTCTATTTATAGGACCCCTTTAACCCTAGGGTTATATATATTAATAATTTATACCGGTCCCCTATATATCTAGATTGTTATAACTGTAATATCTAGGTTAACTGCCTGCTATAACTATAAGGATAGGCTAATAGCCTTGCTAATTATAAAGTATACGTGTATAGCTGCTTTTGGTTTGTATAGGAGCTAGAATCTTTGGGGGCAGTATGTTAATTATATATAGGTATTATAGTATGGTTCTTGTATAGTAAGGATATAGTATTTTTCTGGGTCTAGACTGTCTAGTAGGGGCCTTATAAGACAGTAGTTTATATTACCGCAGTTATATTATATAATGGATAGGTAGCGGACCCCTGGTAAGGGTCCTTTGTCTCTCCTTTATTTCTTGCTTCTTCTATTTCTACTTTCTCTAGGATATTTAGAACTTCTATCTCTTATATCTACACCTTGGTCCCTATTTATTTTATATAGAGCTTTCCGTTCCTATGTTTTATATTCCTATTAATGCTTTTATATCTAAATCTATTATTGTCTCTAGTTCTTTCCTTGTTCTTACTAGTTGGCTATATACCCTTTATAAGTTGGCTGTAAATATTATATTTGCTGTGTTAAGTCTAATTCTTAATTGTCCTGGTCTTAAGCTTGCTGTAGCTGTCTATAAGGGTCTACCTATAGGGCGTTCTCTCTTTTATATCCCCTATAACCCTTATATCCCTATTTAGTCTAGTAATATCGCGCGGTATTGCTTCTAGCCTATTAAGGCTTAGGATAGCTGGCCTAGCCCCCTAGTATTAAAGGTAGGAAATGCTAGAAAGGCACCTACGTCCTACTAGCTTATTGCCTATTGTTTCTATTTATATAACCTAGTGTGTAGTTGTTCCTATAGCTGTTAAGCCCTTACCTTCTATCTTTTGTATTTAATGTAGTCTTCTCTCTCCCACACCTTATATATACTTTAGTGGCAGTTTATATATTTTATTTAGTCTTAATTTAAGTAGTGTCTTATATTATAGGGGCCTGTATAGTGGCCGTAGTATACCTATACTGTGTATATGGATTAGGTGTATCCCTATTATATACAGTAATAGTATTATTTTAGGCGTAGTCTATAGTTATAGAGCCTTATGTTATATATAAGGCTATTTATAATTATTTCTTTTTGGATAAGAAGTTTTTATATTCCTGGTGTATGTATACTAATAATAAGGGAGCTATGCGTTTATCTAGTGTCTCCCTAGTAAGTCTCTAGCGACCCTTATATCCTCTTATTATTCTTATTATATACTTAGTTTATATTTTCCTAATAAAGCTATTGAATTTAGGTGATCTTAAGTCTTAGTATAAGGCGTTCCGTTTATCTTACTATCTTCTATATAATTACTGTATTGTCTGCCTAGCGTCCCTTTTCTACCCTAAGGCTTATAGAAACCGCTAGGACTTTAACTAGGTAATCCTTACGAAGTACTTTTATACTAATATGTTCTCCTAGCCTATCTCCTACCCTTACGGCTTGTTCCTTTACCTATTAATTCTTTAGGGTAACTCTAATATCTCCGCTCCTAAGGTATTAGACTATAATAGTGTTATAGACCTCTTTGCAAATTTTTATAAGGACTTCTATTTCTAATTGTTCCCTAAGCCCCTCTACTTTTTCTATGTTTAGTTATATTATAATTATATACCCGGTTATTGTCTTAAGGGGGGTGGGTTCCCTATATTATAGAAGTATAGCTACGGCGGCCTAGGTGCGGTTCGCCGGTAAGGGGGGGTTTTATTTATTTTTAATTTTGCTTAGCCGTTGGAGGATTTAATTAAGGGTTTGCTAGAGGGGCGCCTAAGGTTTACTAGACTAGTAGAGCTATTCTACTAGCTATATTAAATTGTTATAGCTAATGGTTACTCCCCCGTAATTTTAGATACTAGACGCGTCTAATAGGCTTTATATTTTGTTAAATGCCTTCTTAATAAAGGTGTTTCCGCTTTGTAGTGTGGTATTCGCCCGTCTTTGTTATGGAGGGCCATTGCTGGGCGTGGTTCTGGCGGTCGCGCGCAATGTTACGGACGCTTTAAGTACAATGTTACGACTACTTGGAGAAGAGTCGGCGGAAGCTAGTTAGTTGATATAGGCACGGTCCAGGATGGATCCAGTGGAACTATGTGACGAGGAATAGTAACCGAGGTCACGTAGTGTTAAATATGTTGACTGCGTTAAACAAGAGGGACGTTACGTTTAACACAGACAACACGTACCTTACATACAAGAGAGGATTTCTTAGGAGTACGGTTATATATTTAAAGGACCTCAGTCCCTACTATAGATAGTTCTCTCCTTGTAGTGAATCTTAGAATATAATTAGAGTTAATCTATTAGGTAATCACTCCACCAGTTATTATTACGTTGTTATTTTATTCTTATTTATATACCTAGCCCAATAATAGAACCCACTATAGTTCCTACTATAAGGTTCCGTTACACATTTACTACCAAGGTTATAGTATTGAATAAGATCGAATAACATGCCACTAAGAGCAGCACTAGTTATAACGGCGTTAACGGCAGCCACAACCTTAGGGCCAGGTGATACTAGTATAGTTAAGGGGGATTCTTAAGTGGTTACGCAAGGTTAGTTACAGGAAATGGTTAATCACTTATAAGATAATAATAGGATACTTAAAGAACGCATTAATAGAATTGGAGTAGTAAAGATTAAGCTACCCTTAATCAAATAATTCTTAGGAGAGAAGTTAAAGCTTAAGGGATTTCTTATGCAAATACACTTCAAGGTAGTATAGGAAGGAGCGAAGTTAGTAATATTATTAGATTAAGTAGCCTATATAGGATTATTCCTGATGAGGAGGGCACTTAAGTGGTTTAAGCTATATCTTACAGAAATATAGGCCAATGGCATAACAACTACTAACCAGGGTATATGGTACATATTTGCCAGTTAGAATAGGTTTGTAGAGTAACTAATATAGATGTTCGGAGACCTAGAGGCCACAACCACAGCGGAATAAAAGCTTCAGAACTTAGTATAACGCACTTTAGCAATTAAGTATACAACACAGTTTTAAACACTAGCTATATAGGTTAAGTGGAACAATAGGGCGCTTATGGCATAGTATAAATAGGGACTTAAGGCTAAAGTCCAGGACGCAATCATCCTAATAGAAGATATGGATACTCTAAAAGAGTTAATAGATTAGTTAATAAAGATTAATAATAGAATCTATTAAAGGGAACAAGCTAAAAAAGGGCAAGATAGAGTTCTACAGTTATATAAGGCGCAGAGTACGCAATAATAGACATAGAGTTAAAAACCATAGAATGGCGCAGAGCCAATAGACCTAAGCGGTACTAAAGAAACCTAAAGGTAGAAAAAGAAACTATAGAAACCCAGAGGTTAAGGATTAAGTAATTAAAGGACCTAGGAGCAGAGGCTAAACCAGGGATTTTAGCAGCAGAAGACGTTTAGGCGGACTCTATAGCAAGAAAAATGGTTTAAAGATGGGGCTTATATAAATTGCGGAAAATAAGGTCATTTCGCCAGAGATTATAGAAGTGGTTAGAGTAACCACGCGGTAAAGGGAACTAGGCTAGTAAACGGCACGTATATATAGAGGGATAATAGTGCACTGTAAGGAACAAAAGAGTGTTTAATTAACAGTTTTGTATATTATTATAATAACGCATGCTAAATTTATAAGGACGCTAAGTATAGCGTAAGCTATTAGCCATAGGAGCTATTGTTATCTAAGTTTAAAGGAACCAACGAACTAGCTTATAGATTGGATATTAAAGACAATAAATTTAATATAGGCGAAGCATTCACTAATAATAAGGCAATAAAGGCAGCTTACTAGGAGTATGCAAACCTTAGAGAAGTTAAAATAGAAGCAGAGACTAAGACCATCACAGAATAGGGTTTAGTAATGGGTATTACAACACCATTAAATACGATTTCCATCGCTTTATAAGACAATAGGAGCAATATTTAGAAGAAACTAAGCAAGCAGATAACTACTAGTGCTAGCTTATTACTTAATAAAGGCAAAAGGCCACAGGCTTAAGACTCTTAAAAAGAGATAAAAGAAGCTCAAGATTTTTAAAGTGAGATAAGACACACCTAAGGACCCACAACGGACGAAAACTAATAGGAAAGGGCAGTAACTTAGTTCAGCAACAAACAAATAAGTACAGGATGTAAGTTCAAGAACTATAAGTTCGGAGAATAAATAAGAACGTTAGCAATTCTAGGTAAACGCAGTGTTTAGCCTAAAGATTAAACAGTTAATACTAGGATTAAAAGTAAGACAACTACAAAGATCTAGCTGTAAGACGCAGAAAACAAGAAACTATAAATAAGTTCAAAATAAGAATCATTATATAGCAGGAGCAAAAGCTAGACAAGAGGTTAGCTATACTAGGTTATATAAAGAACAAAGCACCCATATAAAGAGTTACTAATAGGCCAAGTGCAGGGACACCTAGGGCAAAATAGTTAGACAAACTAGAATAAGAAGAGGATCTAGATATTCTAACTAGGTTTAAAGAAAGATATACTAAAGGATGTTATAATGCAGCAATAATAAGGTACTTTCTAACAGACAAACTATACACACTAAACCAGCTGTATAGAAAGTGGTATAGGTAGCAACACAGTAACAAATAGAAAGACTTTTATATATAGCTAGATGAAAAAGTTATCCAAGACCAACCCATTACAGAAAAACGTATAAGTTATATCAAAGAAGCACTAATTATAATATTAAGGAACCTAGAAAAAGGATCTAGGGACTAGAGAAGTAAGCGACAAATCTTAGTACCCGCAGCAAAGATACCAATGGTCAGGTCAACCAGGTATAGGTTTAAACTTAAGGATAAAGATAAACTAAGAGTTAACCCAAAATATGCAGCGTATTATATACTATCGTAGATAGCTTATATAGATGATACGTGCAATATATATAGAGCACCTAAAGATAAAAACCAGAAGTACCCAGTAAGGATATATTGGGCACCAAAAGAAAAACAATTCAGGAACGCCAAGTACATATATAATTAGCACCTAGTAGAAGTACAAGGTCAAGGGGACTTAATACTTTAACTAAGAAGATTCCTTACGGAAGAATACCTAGACGGACGATAGTGGTAGAAGTGCCCAGAGAACACTTGTCTATAGTACATAGAGGAAAAGAAACAAATTAAGTATTAACCAAAGTTGGACTAAGTACAGGCAGGATCTAGCAGCTATTAATTAGGAAAAGAGAAGGCGCATAGGACCAGAGGGAACTAGTATTAGAGCCTTAGACCCTCAAAGGAATTTAAGAACGACACCTAAATTTAAGAGCTAAGTGGTAAGATCAGCAGTTCGAAGCATTAGTAGATAGTGGAGCAACTAGGAACTACATATCACTAAAGGCAGTAGAAAGGATGGGGTTACCATATAGATAGAAGAAACACCTATATCTACTTATAACAATTTTAGGAGATTAGATAGCCTATAGAGGAGGTATCATCAATCTCAAAACAGGACCTATTCAGATAACTATTAAAGGGAGACTAGTCAGAATGTCTTTCAATATCCTACCATTGGGACAGGATAAGGCGATATTAGGAATGCCTTGGTTACAGGAGTACAATCTAAAGATTAATTAGGTTATAGGTCAGGTCGATATTAAGGATATACAACGGCGCAAAGTGCGACAGCAAACCAAGTTAGTATAGTACTAAGTTAGAGCGACATATAAAGAGACTAAGCGAGGCTTAAGTCATATACCAAAGAGATACCACAAGTATAGTAAAAAGTTATGGTTACCAGAAAGTGAAAAGCTGTTAAAGTATACAGCTTAGGACTACGAGATAGAATTAGAGGAGGGAACAAGTCCAAAGTTCTTTCCAATTTATAAGCTTACTGAAACCGAGTCAGTAGCGCTTAAGGAGTTTATTTAGGAGAACTTATAAAAGGGATACATTAGACCGTCACAGTTATTAGTAGGATATCTAGTATTATTCATCCTAAAGAAAAACAGAAAACTTAGGATGTGTATAGACTACAGACAGTTAAATAGCATCACCAGAAAGGATAGGTATCCTTTACCCTTAATTAGCAAAATCTAAGACAGGATAGGCAACACAAAGATCTTTACAAAGATAGATTTAAGGTAGGCGTACCACCAAATTAGGATCAAGAAAGGCGACAAATAGAAGGCAGCCTTTAGGTCAAAGGAAGGACTATATAAACCATTAGTTATGCAATTTAGGCTTATAAACGTACTAGCAACGTTCTAGAAGCAAATCAATAGTGTATTAGGAGAATACCTAGATAAATTTATTATAGCATACCTTAACAACATTATCATTTACTCAGAGAATGAGGAGGAACATAGAGAACACGTTAAATAGGTCTTAAAGAGACTATAAGAAGAACAAATACCAGTAGCAATTAAGAAATGCAAGTTCTTTACTAAGAAGACCAATTTTATTAAATTTATCGTTAAACCAGGCTAACTCAGCATAGATCTAAAGAAGATCGAGGCCATAGTAAATTGGCAGGAACTAGAGAACATTACGCAGTTAAGATTATTCCTAGGGTTTTACAATTACTATAGAAGGTTCATAGCGCAATGGTTATAAGACATTAAGCCATTTATATAGTTAACCAAGAAAGAAGAACTATGGGCATAGGGGAAGGAGCAATAAGAACTATTTAAGAGAGTTAAAGAGTTGTTTACCTAGGAGCCAGTTCTTAAGATCTATCAACCAGGTCTAAAGACAGTTATAGAAACAGATGCATTAGACTTTACACTAGGGGCGTACTTCCTATAGAAATATTAAGATAGATGGCACCCAGTGGCATACTACAGTTAAAAGATAACACTACCAGAGTTAAACTATAACATCTACAACAAAGAGTTGTTAGGTATAGTTGCAGTATTTAAAAAATAGAGAGCATTCTTGCAAGGCACAGAGAAACCATTTATGGTTAAAACGGACCATAAAAACCTTACAGGATTCCTAATAATAAAGGAACTCAACCAAAGACAGGTTAGATGGGCGGAAATGCTTATAGAATACCATTTCGAAATTTAGCATACCAAGGGTACAGACAATGCATGAGCAGACGCTTTAAGCAGAAAGGCTAAACTATAAAGTAATAAAAAGCTATCGGGAGCTTTATTGCGAAAGGATCAAGACGGATTAATTAGGTACAATTATCCAAAGATTATAGCGACTAAAGAAAGTCAGGTCCATAAATCACTAGAAAGTGATTAGATATAGAAGATCTAAGAAGCACAGGTAGAGGATCTAAACTTAAAGCAATATAAAAACAGAGAAGCAATATATGTACCTAAGTCTATTACAGAAGAATTTATTAAGGAATTTTACAAGGGAATAATATAAGGACATAATAGAGCTACAGGCTTAGTATTAAGGCTTTAAGAGGAGTACGTTATTTAAGAAATCTAGGGACTAGCAAGATAAGTTATAAAGGAATATCTAGATTGCCAAAGAAACAAACCAATGAGGTATAAGCTGTATAGAGGGCTACAACCTATTAAAACACTAGGAAGACTATGGGAAGTCATATTATAGAACTTTATTATTAAGTTACTAAAGTCAAGAGATCCTATTATAGGACAAGATTATAACGTAATTTTAGTAATAGTAGACAAGCTAATAAAGTAGGGATATTTTATAGCATGCACTAAAGAGATATCAGCAGAAGATATCGCTAGAATCTATATAAAAAAAGTGTTTGTAAGATATAGAGCACTAGACAAAATTATATTAGATAGAGATCCAAGATTTATAGTAGCATTTTAGGAAGTATTTCTGGCAGAATAAAAAGTTCGCGCAGTAATATCTATAGCGTATTATCCGTAGACGGACGGATAAACAGAAAGACTAAACTAGATACTAGAGCAGTATCTAAGGCATTATATCAATTATACGCAGAATAATTAGGTATTATTATTACCAGTTACACAGTTTGTATACAATGCAACACCATAAGAAGAAATGGGGATATCACTATTTAAGGTAAATTACGGATATAAGCCAAAAACATCGTTATCGCTATAACAAGTAAAAAAGACAAGTAGCACAGCTAAGCAAAGAATAGAGACGTTAATAAATCTTTATATAGACCTTAAAGAAACGGCTAAACTAGTACAAGAACGAATAAAAAGGTACTATAATACTAGGAGATCTAAGGGACCAGATCTTAAGAAGGGGGATAAAGTATAGCTACTACACAAAAATTTTAAGAGTCGACAACTAAGCAAGAAATTGGACTACGTTAGACTAGGACCTTTCGAAGTCAAGTAAAGAATTTTATTAGTTACGTATAAGTTGAACCTACTAGCCAAAATGAAAATCTACCCTATATAATACATTGCAATGCTAGAGCCAGTATATAGGAATATTAAGCCACTAGTCTATAAGGCAGACACGTATAGAGAATAAGAGGAAGATAAATAGCAAGTTTTAAAGATTATTAGTTACGAGGATATGGATAACGAAACGTGGTATAAAGTAAAGTGGATAGGCTATAGTGAGACTACCTAGGAACCACTAGACAATTTAAAGAACGCTATAGGAAAGGTACGGAAGTATTGGAAGAAAGTAGGTCAGGTAATATTAATAAAGAAGGATTGCCAAAAAATAAGTCACCTAAGGGGGACCTAAGAGGAGCAATTGCTGAGCTACTCGAAGTTGTTTCCCTTGCAGGAGGAGAACCAGTCCTTTTATTACCCAGCTTAGACAAACCCTATTAAACTAGTTTCCACTCCTTAGAACGGACCTTCTTACGGACATATTTAAGACGTTAAAGATAAGTATAAGCTAAATATTAAGCTTTAAAAACGCGTGTGGACTCTTCTAAGGCATATTAAACCTTAAGTAGCGTAGAGGCTAGCTTACCATTAAGCTTCGCAGCGGTAGATTAAATATAAGACCTTATAACAAGTTACTTAGGGAACTTGAAGACTATTAAGAGTTATAGAACGTGTATACTTAGTATTAGAGACAAAGCAAATATCGCAGGACGATTAAATGTTTACTTTAGTACACTTAGAGCAAGAGGAGGGTTATTAAGACGTAGGACTCGCTAGTATAACGCATACTAACCCCTCTTTAGCGCAATAAGAGTAGGGGATCGCCATTACCTCACCTAGTAATAGTATGGAGGAAACCGTATAAAGGCAACGCTTAACCCAAGAAAGAGAAGAAGAAGCTTTAGGTATAATAAGTAAGGATATTAACTAGACTAATTAAACAAACATTACACCTCTAGTAGACAACTTGGAGATGTTAGGAATCTTTAAGAACGAAGATAAAAAGAAGGGAGATAGTATTACGGACGCTTTAAGTACAATATTACAACTACTTAGAGAAGAGTCGGCGGAAGCTAGTTAGTTAATATAGGCACAGTCCAGGATAGATCCGGTGGAACTATATAATAAGGAATAGTAACTAAGGTCACGTAGTGTTAAACGCGTTAACTGCGTTAAATAAAAGGGATGTTATATTTAATATAGATAACACGTACCTTACGTACAAGAGAGGATTTCTTAGGAGTATGGTTGTGTATTTAAAGGACCTCAGTCCCTACTATAGATAGTTCTCTCCTTGTAGTAAATCTTAGAATATAATTAGAGTTAATCTGTTGGGTAACCACTCCACCAGTTATTATTATGTTGTTATTTTGTTCTTACCTACATACCCAGCCCAATAATAGAACCCACCGTAGTTCCTGCTATAAGGTTCCGTTACACGCGAGTGCGAACCACTATCGTTTGACGTGTGCCTCCCCTGTAATGCATGCATCTTAGGGGGATTCTCTGGGTGATTTTCAGGGTTCTTTTGGTTGGTTTTGGTCTTTTTAGGCCAGGTGCAGCAAGAGCTCCTTCTTCCGCGCAGGTAGTTATATATTAACTATAATACAGTAGAGTTCGACATGCCTGCTTATCTAGGCCTCTACCCTAGTTTTCCAGTGGCTTATTCCTACCCTTAGGCGTCACTACCTTCTACGGTCAAGGCCGTATTAAGTTATATAAAGAAGAAAAGGAGTTAGATCTAAAAGAGGGGAAAGAGAAAAGTAATATATTTTAGAAGCTTAGCGCACTTAGAAAGCTCTATAATATTACTATATATACCCGTAGCTTAGCTAGTTATATACGTTTAAAAGTCTTATAGGGAGAATAATTCCGCTTAATAATTATATAAGGTGGAATAGCTAGTATCTTATACTTAGTATAGCAATTTAAAAAAAGTCTGCCATTAATATGTATACTAAGTATTATCTTAATACATTTAAAAAGGACTATCTTAGTCCAAAGGACTAGAAGGCTCTTTGTATAATAAAAGGTTTTCTTTAAATATTCTACTAGGTAACCTTAAAATGTTAAGGATATAAAGCAACGCTTAAGAATATACTCTTTATAATAGATGTTATAATTAAGCACCTTAATAAATCCTAGATTAGTTTTATCCTCTCTCTCTATTTCCTAATCTAGCTAATATTATATAATAGAAGAAGTATATATCTAATAAAGAGTTCTCTAAACGTATTAAAAATACCTAGAATACTTTTAATAGGTATTACTATAAAACAGATAACTCGTCCCTTTACGCCGCTGCACTTATTCTTTATCTAGCCTATTATATAAGATATATTAAGCAGGTTTAGAAAAAGGAGTGGCGTAAGCCTATACTTAATAGCGTTAAAGAGCTTTAGGAGAGATATTAGAATAGGAGTTCTATATCTAGAAATATATTATTATATAAAAGGCTCGCCCTAGCTTAAGATCTTAATAAGTTTAATAAGATTGCCAAAGATCTTAATAAGTTTAATAAGATTGCCAAAGATCTTAATAGTATAATATTTTAACTAAAAAGTTAGGACAAGTATAAGGACTTTATCTCTAAGACACTATATAAAATTTCCATAACCGCGCTTTAGTAGTAGTCTTAAGAGCAATCGAAATTCCCTTAATTCTAGCGATAAGCGATAAGCTAGAGAGAGTTTTTTTAAGAGGACGTTATATAGTATTATAGGAGAGAATGTAGATAGATTCTAAAACTCTTAAAAAAACAAAGTATTTAAAGAATCAGCATTAGAGAAGAACTATAAGAAGGATAGGGGATTTTTCCTTAAGTATTTAGCTATTATATAGTTGGGGGGGGTAAATAGGGACCCCTATATATTCCTACTGTAATATCCGTAATATCCGCAATATCTGCTAAATTCTGCCTAGTTGGGGTGGAAAAGCTCTACACAGGCCACTTTTATCCTTATTGATTGCGATATTTTATGCTCGCTTATTCGCATTATCCATAACCAGCCTGATATAACCTTAAAGTGCATTTATATAAGAAATCCCTTAAGTTTTAACTTCTCCCCTAAGAATTGTTAAATAGATAGTAACTTAACCTTAACTACTCCTATCCTATTAATCTTGTCCTTAAGTATCCTATTATTATCTATTAGCTAGTTAACTATTTCTTATAACTATCCAACCGTAATTAGTTATAAGTTAGTGTTCCTTATACTAGTATCCCTACTAATACCTAAGGTAGTTACCGCCATTAATAGTGTTATAACTAGTGCTTTTAGTGGTATATTATTTAACTTTATTAATATTGTAACTAGGTAGTAAATGTGTAACGAAGCCTTATAGGAAATACTATAGTAGACTTGCTAATAGGCTAAGTATATAAGTAAATAAGAAGTTAATAATATAATAATAACTAGTGGAGTAGTTGCCTAATAGATTAACTCCAATTATATTTTAAGATTTACTATAAGGGAAGGGACTATCTAGGTAGGGATTATGGTCCTTTAAATATATAATATAACTCCTATAAAAGTTATTACTCTATTTGCTTTATCTACTCTATTTACTTTATCTATTCTATTTGCTTTATCTACTCTATTTACTTTATAATAAATCTTATAGATTATAACGTACTTAGTAAGCATGTGGGCCACGCATATATGTAGGCCACTCCACCAAATATACGCCATACTATACAACTATAACCTTAATGGCTACACCACAACAACAGAACCCTTAATTTTAAGAGGGTAGACTTCTTCTATTAATTAATGCCTATAAGCAGGGCCAATTTCTAAGTTTTTGGAAGGCCACTAGTACATACAATGTAGCTAGAATGACAGTACAGCAACGCGTTAAGGGCATCTAGCCAAAACGCGGTTCTACTATATTAAATTACCGTCTAATAGCTGCATAAGAAGAAAGCCTTAAGCAGTGGATTCTATTAATGGATTAACGCGGTATGCTGCCTAGAATCGCGATCATATGGCAGATGGCTAGTCTATTAGCTATACAGCGCACCAGGCCTGCTACTATATAACCTATTAGCGAGAAATGGGCATATAACTTTATTAGGCGCCATGATAACCTATAGGCCAAATTTAACAGAAAATATAACTATTAGCGTGCTAAATGCGAAGATCCTATATTAATTTAGGCCTGGTTTAAATGCGTATAGGATATAAAGATACAATATAGAATTTTAGATAAGGATACTTGGAATTTTAATAAGACTAGCTTCTAAATAGGTATTATTATAACTACACGAGTTGTTACAGGAACTAATCGCGCTGGCTGGCCTAGAACTATATAACTAGGAAATCGCGAGTGGATTACAATTATTAAGTGCATTGGTGCGATAGGGCAGGCAATTCTACCACTTATTATCTTTAAGGCTGTAATGCACCAGGCTGCTTAGTATAATATTATTCTATATAACTGGTTAATTGGCGTTAGTAAGAATGGCTAGATAATAAATAAAATTGGCCTAACCTGGCTAAAACTATTCTATAAGCATACAAAGGATCGCACTATTAGCACGCATTGGCTGCTAGTACTAGATAGCTATGGCAGCTATATAAACCCCAAATTTAATTAGTTCTGCTTAGATTACCAGATTATTATTATTTGCCTACTAGCGCACTTATCGCATCTACTACAGCCACTAGACATAGGCTGTTTTTTAACGCTTAAGCAGGTATATATTATTATTATTATTTATTACTTAACGTCTAATTCGGATCCCTATTGGGCCCACGCGGACTACTCCTTATATACATATGGGGAGAAAACTCTTTTAAGAAAACCCCATAATCTGTCTCCCCGCCTTTTGGGACTCGCCTATAAGGCGCCTACAAGTTACCTATAGTGCTCTACTACCTTACTTTTTGACCTCCTTGGGAACCACTGCTGCCGTAACAAGCCTACAGACGCGCTAGTATCGCAAACTTTGCTCTACTACTGTAGAGTCATTAGGGGGCGCCTATTACTCGCCCCTTTGCCTTCTATTACTATTTCCTTTACAACCCGAAACTAGTCTAGCACATTTTAGCTAATAAGCCACCGGGTAACCGCCTTAAGACCTTTTTATATTAAGAGTAGTATGTTATAGTTCTCTATGCTAGCTACTAAGAGCATAGCTTCTTGGTTAATGCGTAAGGGGCATAATAGTATTACATATTTTAGTATCTATCTTGGCCAGCTATATTTGTATCTTAAGCTGCCTATTAGGACACCTACCTAGTAGAGCTAATCTTTTAGTCCTATTATCCCTGTTCTTAAGAGTGTTGCTATTATATTTTCTGCCTTTATTAGGCCTTCTTAGAGCTCTTAAGTGTTTACCCCCTATAGCGTTAACTATGCTATAGCTTGGGTTTCTCTTGCCTAAATTAGCCTCTGTACCTTTAACTCCTATACGCCTCTCTAGCGTTGGTCCAACTAGTATTATATTACGGAAGATGGTTTCCTAGCGTTCTTTTATGCTCTACTTTAGCTCCTTTCTCTTTTTTACTATTATCTTTACTGGCCTCTTACGCGTCTCCCTTCCTCCTCTATATAGGCCTGGGCCCTAACGTAGCACTATTCTTCTTCTACTTTCTTTACCTGTTTCTCCAATATCTCTTCCCTACTTTGGGGTTGTTGGTTTGTTCTCCTATAAGGCGCCCTAGGGTCCCTCTATAGTTTATTTAGGCGTGTCTTAATATACTTTATAATATTAGAGTTGCGTTTACTTTACGCCCTTTATATTACAGCGGCTTTAATATATAGTTATAGGGGGGGAATATTGGCTTCCTTCTTAAGCAGTGCTGTGGCCGTTCGCTTATACCCGCCTATTATACTCTAAAGACAGGCTGTTTAGACCTTTTAAAGTAGTTTAAGGAGTAATTTAGGGGGGCCCTTTTTAGTTTCTCTAATGGCCTAAATACTGGATCTATATATTATAGTTAGCCGGACAACTGCTATATATAGTAGGCGTAACCTCTGGAAGTATAGACCCTATATAGAATTAATAATCCTGGATAATATAATATACTGTGCTTGGCCCTTATGGGCCGCTTACACTGCATATGCGCTCTACTAGAGCTTGCTATCTACCTATACTCCTAATACCCTTAGGCCTTAAACTGGTTAACCCCTAAAGCCTTAGATATGGATTATATACTAAAGATCTACAAATTAGTTGCGTTTTCTTATAAAATAGATTAGCTGGTATTTCTCTAGTAAGAATTAGACTCTATATCGTCTTGCCTATTCTATATAGGTGTTATAGGCTTTCTCTAGTGTTCTACAGTTCTCTGCGGCTGTTAGCCCATATATAATTAGGTTTATATCATTAATAAAGCCTATCCCCTAGATCGCCCCTTCCTTAAAGGTATTAAGTAAGTTGCTTATAAAGAAAAGGAAGAGTATAGGCAAAAGAGGTAATTTTTGTAGTATACCTATTATAACTGCGATAGGGGGGCTCTAGTATCTATTAAAGACTAGTAATATCTCTTTCTAGCCTATAAACCCTTAAACAAATTATATAATCTATTCTGGGAAGCCCTTTGCCCTAAGGATATATAGGAGGCGCTTATAGGGTATATTATTATAGGCGCCACTAATATCTAGGCTAAGCATTAATACTATAAAGTCCTTACGCATAGCCCATGCAGTTTTAATGGTAGTAGCAAGTAGTGTAAGTGCTAATAGTATTAAGCAATTCTTTCTTGCCCCCATTTAGCTTTATAGTAGTAGGGTGTGTTTCTCTACTATATCTACTATATAGTCCGCTATAACCTTTTCTAAGATCTTGCTTAGGGTGTTTTCTAAGGCAATAGGGCAGTAGCTTCCTAGGATTAAGTAGTCTGCTTTACCTTCTTTTTATAAGACAACCGTCGTTATAAATCTTCTAAGTCGTGGGTAGTAGCCTATTATAAAGCATACTTTGGCTATATCTACAAGCTAAGGTGCTATAAGTGGACCACAGGTCTTTAAGGCTTTATTTAGGATCCTATCTGGTCCTAGTGCTATATTATTTAAAAGGCGACTAATAGTTCTAGCCATTTCTTTAATTGTTATATCGCTATTAACCCTTAGGCGAGTAACCAGTATTTCGCCAGTAATATTACTAAGGTCTACTAGAGCTAGTTAGGGGAAAAATCTTTTTATAAGGATCTTTACCTTCTTATTATTATTGCTTGTGGCCTGTGGTTCGCCTGCTCTTTATAGAGGTAGTAGGTATAGGTCTTCTACTAGGCATCCTACCTTTTTCTTTACCCATCTTACTATGGTCTAAAGGCCCTTATTATAGGGGATGCTTAGGTTAGTAGTGTATTTATTTATAAACCGTCTCTAGTTATTTCTTACTTCTTTTTTTAGGGTATTCTTTAGCTGGTTTCTTATATCTTTATATTATCTCTTATCTTTAGGGTTGTGGCTGCTTATATATTTCCTTCTTGCTTATTATTGGCTAGCTATAAGAACCGCGCATTATGCGGACTATGCATATTACGTATAGGGGCCTGGTTTTAAGACTAGGTAATACTCTTTTAGCCTATTTTTAATTACTACCTAGATCCTTTCTAGTCTTTAGTTAATTTCCTTAGGGGTAGCTAATAAGCCTCGCTTGTTTAGTATTAGGTGGATTTCTTCTAGGTCTTAAAGTTATTATTTAACTATATTAAGGAAACTGTCTGTCTTAAGCTTCCTTATTGCGTATCTTTTACTATTTAGTTGTGCCTTAATATCCAAATCTAGCTATATCTAGATAGGGATATAGTCTAAAATAAGTACCCATTTTTCTTTAGGGATACACCTTTTAAGTCTCTAGTATAGGCCATTATCTATAAATATAAGGTTAATTATACTTCTAGCAGTGCCTTATTGCCATATAATTGCTCCTGGGGGAGTAGCTAGCTTAAGGCCCCAAATATCTATAGCTCTTAATAGGCACTCTACCTATTATTTAGTAGCAACATAGATACCCCCCTACTGTAGGTAGTAGAGGTTTATATCTCCTAATAAAATAAACTCTATACCTTTGGTTTCCAGTAAGCTTATTACCAATATAATATTCTCTATTTATAGGACCCCTTTAACCCTAGGGTTATACACATTAATAATTTATATTAGTCCCCTATATATCTGGATTATTATAACTGCAATATCTAGGTTAACTGCTTGCTATAACTATAAGGATAGGCTAACAGCCTTACTAATTATAAAGCATATACGTATAGCTGCTTTTGGTTTGTATAGGAGCTGGAATCCTTAGGGGCAGTATATTAATTATATATAGGTATTATAATACGGCTCTTATATAGCAAGGATATAGTGTTTCTCTAGGTCTAGACTGTCTAGTAGGGGCCTTACAAGGCGGTGGTTTATATTG
>Ga0307507_10001099_pt1 | contig 60025 bp, 38 predicted proteins | sample 7_EM_MG_FD_207223 | JGI IMG/M metagenome (GOLD analysis project Ga0307507, IMG submission 207223) | Populus trichocarpa ectomycorrhiza microbial communities from riparian zone in the Pacific Northwest, United States - 7_EM | ecosystem: Host-associated > Plants > Roots > Unclassified | place... | reverse complement strand
AATGTAAGGCTGCGTAAAGCTAGTTATTTTAATTTTTTACCCAATATTGGCAATATCATATTGCCGATATATTTCCGATAACCGATATTTTATTGGTTTGTATTGGTTCGTATCGGTGCCAGGTCTGCATGCACGGTTTGATCACGCATTATCACGAACTTCAAAAACTCACAACTCCACCAAATATTTATAGATTTCTACCAAATTAAAATCTAAGAGTCCCCTGGTGTTGCGCTTTTATTCTATCGTGATCACAGAGTCGCCGTGCCATTTGGGGGGGTTGCGCATTCATTAAGGCCGCCTAGAGGCCGCCTTCACAACCCCATCCTCCACCTCGTACTCCTCCTTAATAGAAGCCTCCTCCGGAATAGTAAATATAACCTACTTAACCTTCTACTTCTCCTACATTAATCTTCTCTCCGCTTTAAGCTGTGCATTAAACTCTTATACAAATTAAGCCTTATCTGCGAGGCGCTTCTTCTCTTACTTAGCATCCTCCTTATACTTTTACTTAGTAGCTTTATTAGCCTTCGTTATTTTATTAATTTTTTACTTGTCTTCCTTCACCAGCTACCTTTATACCTTATCCTTTGCTTTACAAACTATATTAGCATCCTTAGCATCCTCTTTCTCTTAGTAGAGCTTTTAGGCCTCCTATACCTTATTAGGCGAGTAGATAATAGCTCTACTACCTTTATTTAATGCTAGAATCTAAAAGAGATTCTTCTACCTCTTCCTCTTTCTCTATTCTATCTTAAAAGCTTTCTAATAGCCTTAAATGCGGCTTTAAAGAAGTATATTAGTCGCCATAAGCTTATAAATATCCTAGGTAAGAGCCCTTACCTATCTATTAGTTTTAGATTAAACTACGTCCTCTACTACCTGCTTTAGCTAGGTTTCTATTTTCTTCTAATTACTAGCTATAAGGATTAAGCCTATAGAGTTACTAGAAGATAGTTTCTCTTTATCTTCTTTCTTTTTAGCGTTAAATTACTCTAATACCGCATTAGGGTCCTATAGGTATATACCGGTCTTTTTCTATCCACTAGCTATATTATTTAGTGTTATAGCCTTCTCCTATACTACCCAAAAGGTCCTAAAGAAGTCTCTCTTTATAAAGTATAAGAGTCCTTTATAATTTATAAGGAACCGGTTTAATCTATCTAAATAGTAAATAGCTAAAGGAAAGAAGAGAGAGACGTCTAAAGGCTAAAGCCGGTAAGTTAAATAAGGAGGATAGATAGCTAGGAGAACTCTATGGTTATTACAATACTTAACAAACTTTATATTTATATAAGAACCGTAGCTATTAATAATAAAAAGCCTCTAATCTCTTTTAGCCTTTACCTTTGTCTCTCTATTAAAGATCTTTAACTATTAAAGGCCGAGGTCGTTATTAGTCCATCCAGAAGGCATTAATATAAAGAAGCAGTCATATTTATTAGGGTTAAAATCCTCTAGCCATATATCTTGGACGTTATTTATTATAGCTTAATAGATAAGAGTTGGTATAAGTACTATTTGGTCTATATAAATAGCTGCTACTACTATAATCCACTCTCTATTTCCATTCTAAATAATATTTCACATTCTTCCTAACTTAAAGGTACTCCTACTAAAGATCCTCCGCTTCTTTTTTATATAACTAATAAGGAAGCCCTTTGTTAGCGACTCAGTCAATTAAGGCACGAGCACGGCAAGAGGGACGCGCAAGCCTATACAATTGGTAGTCTATAAACGAGGATCCAAAGCTAGAGAAAGAAAGGAGAAGAATAGCAGCGCCGCTTAATATTTTATGCGGTCCTTAAGTCACGTGACTCGCGTCTACCATAATCCACGTCTGCCAAGATCCACCGTTTTCCACCAGCGCCGTAATATTACCCCCCCCTCCAAAAAAGCCTACCCTCAGGCTTTGTATGTCCATATTATGTCCGTGAGGTATTCTTGTCTTTATGCTTAATAGGCAGCCTATTGTCTTCGCTATACCAGCACTCCATCTACTCGTTAAGGTACTTCGGAGGTCTAGGTTTGTTAGGGTATTAGTTATAAAATTCTTTAAGTCTCTAGGGGCAGCCTATAAAGTTCCAGGTGGGGTACTAGGTTGGGTCTAGATTATAGCCTTTCTATTAGATACGGTATTATAGCGTTCCTTATACTAGTTTATAGGCTAGTATTTCGTTAACTTCCTATTTATCATCGCCATTAACTTAAATTGGCAGGGGAGGCTTATTCTTTTATCTAGGTAGTGGGTTATTTGCAGCCTTCTATAGCTTATCCGGTAAAAAGATAGGATAGACTTTAATTAAGTCTGGGAGCTTAACCTTATACAAGTTGCCTTCTTTATTAAGGATTTTATATAGTCCTGCCATCTTATAGTCTAGCTTACGGCTAGGCCGTTCTATCTTCTAGTTCTTTATTATAACCTAGACCCTATTATTTATAGTAAAGTCAGGCTCGCGCCTATGCTTATTTGCCTACTGTTTTATTAATCTCTAGGCCTTTTCTAGATTTATATAGGCTACCGTCCAAGCTTCTTTTAAGCGTTTAGCATATTGCTGGGCTTCCTTATAAGATAGTTTTTCGCGTACGGTTTATGGCCCCTCTAGTCTTTCCCAGTTAAAGCTTGTATAGGGTAAGTATCCCATTTCTAGCTAAATAGGTGCGAATCCCGTAGAGTCATAGGGTAGGGTTGCCTGGGCGTAGTCTATTAGGGGTAGCAGTTTGCCCCAGTTATCCTAAAAGTAGTTAATAAAGGGCCGGAGCCTCTGGTCTAAATATTAATTTATAATCTCCGTCTAACCATCTGTCTAGGGGTGGTATGCTATGGAAAGCTTTAGCTTAATACTAAGGATCTGAGTAAACTTATTCTAGAAGGCTGATATAAACTACAGCCTATAATTAGATATAATAGTATCTGGTAGTCCATAAATTTGGTAGACATAATGGATATATAGTTAGGCTACCTCCTTGGCATCAATATCCTTATAACAGAGGATTAAGAACAGGCGCTTACCAAAGTGGTTAACTAGGATTATTACCATATTATATCCGTCACGGTCTATAGGCAGCTTATAAAAGTCTATAGAGATATACTGCTAGGGGCGTTTTAGTATTAAAAATAGCTTTAATAGTCCTAGGGTTTTATCCCATAGAATTATAGACCTACGGCAGTCGTTACAGTTCTATATATAGCGGTTAATATCCGTAACCATTCCAGGCCAGTAGTAACGGTTACTAATAATCTTACAGGTCTTATTCTTTCTGGGGTAGGCCGTAGAGACCTAGGTATATACTTTAGCAATAAGCCAGGTCCGTAAATTCTATTCCTCTACTACTACCAGCCGTTCCTGGTGCTTAAGCAGTCCATTTTTAAGGGACTATAGGCTAGTAGCATCTTTTACCTTTTTACGGTACTCCTGTAGAGAAGGGGCCGTACGGTTTGCCTACAGCAGTTTATTAATAAGGTCAAGTTCCATAGAGTTAACGAGACATATCTTAGCATCTAAAGGGTCCGTATTTAGCTCTGCCTATATCTAGGGGTTAAGGTGCTCTGGTTATAGTAGTATCTAGGTCTATAATAAGATCTTTACAGCTGCCTAGTTACCTAGGTCCTGTTTACGCCTTATAAGAGCATCCGCACGGTTTATAGCGCCTAGTCTATATATAATTAAAAAGTTAAACTAAGATAGGATATCTACCTAGCGTGCCTACTAGGCCATAAGGGCCTTAGTTATTATAAAGTATTCTAGGGCCTTATAGTCTAAAACCACCTTAATGGGCTTAGGGGTCCCCTCTAGCTATATACACCATTACTAAAAGCTAGAGACAATAGCCAGCATTTCTTTATTATAGATGTGGTAGTTTAGCTCAGCATCTATTATAGTCTTTAAATAGTATATAACAGGGTACTATTCTCCGTTCAGTTACTTTTAGGAGAAAACACCAGCTATTATGCCGTCTAAGGCATCAGTTTCTAGCATTAAGGGCCATTCTGGGTCAAAGTAGGTAAGTAAGGGAGCCAATACTAGCCATTTTTTAAGCTTATTAAAGGCCTGCATATATACGGCGTTAAAGTGGAATAGCTAGTCTTTCCTAGTAAGGCGGTTAAGAGGCCAGGCAATCCTACTATAGTTCTTAATAAAGCGTTAGTAGAAGTTATAGAAACCTAGAAATAATTATACCCCTTTTATAGTCCGTAGGGGTGTCCACTAGTTAATTATAGCCATTTTCTCTAGGTTGGCCTTAATTCCGTCTATACTAATAATAAAACCTAGGTACTTTATACGCTTAACACTAAATTCCAATTTCCTAATATCGGCCTAGAGACTAGCCTCATAGAGCTATTATAGGACTTTATAGACATACTCCTTATATTCTAACTCATTCTTAGAGTAGATTATAATGTCATCTAGGTAGGCTATATAGAAGTCGTTAAGGTAGTTAAAGAGTATATCATTTATATATCGCTGGTACGTAGCCGGTCCGTTAGTCAGTCTAAAAGGAAGTACTTTATATTTATATATTCCATAACAGGTCCGAAATATAGTAAGATCTTCTAATCTAGGGTCTATCCTAATCCAGTAAAAGGCCTAACGGATATCAAGCTTAGTAAAGATCTTAGCTCTATTCATTTAGGTTAAAGTCTTATTAAGTAAGGGCAGTAGGTAGCGGTCCTTGCGGGTTATATTATTTAGTTTGTGGTAGTTAATGCAAAAACAAAGTCCTCCATTTAGCTTTTTAGCAAAGAGAATAGGCGAGTTAAAAGGGGCTTAACTAGGTTTAATAAAGCCCTTATTTAGGTTGTTAGTAAGGTACTACTTTATAGCCTATAATTTGGCAGTAGACTGCTAACAAAGGGGGCTATAGTTAAGTATATCTTCCTTATCTAGCTTAATCTTAATCTTGTAGTTATACGGTTAGTAAGGCGGGAGTATATCTAATACTGCCTTAGAGAACACGTCTTTAAATTTCTAGTATTAATAGGGTAGTTTCTGTTCTACTAGCTCCTTATCTATAAGCTTGCCTTCCTATTTGCTAAGCTCATTTTCCTTTTCCTTAATTATTCAATTAATTTTATATAAGCTAGTGGTAAAGGCAACGGTATTAGGTTAAACCAAGTTCTAGTAAAATCCTACAGCGCTAATACAGCAGATATTAACTAGTGGGAGGCCTATAGGTTTCTTTACAAACTATTATTAGGCCGTATTTTACGGCCTAGGGTTTATAATCTTTCTTAGCTCCTATTCCATCTTCCGCAAGTTATCCCTCTAGTCTATACATTCCGTATAGCGTCTAATGCTCCTTGCTATTCTTTATAGCTATATAGGGCCTAAGTTCCCTATAGGGAGCTCCGCTAGCTTTTTACTAACTTTTTTAATCTCTAGTGTAAATAGCATAATATAGGTAGTCTAGGGGCGGCGTAGTATATAGATCCGTTATGGGTCAAGCTATATGTTCTTTTTAAAAGCCTGGTCCCTACGCATAGCATCAGCCTAGTAAACGGTATCTATCTATAGCCGCACAAGGTTTTCTATTATAATGCTAATTTCCTTTATAAAAGAGGGTGTTGGGGGTAGGGTTTTAGGCCAGATAAGCCGTCTACTCTATACATTAAGCTATAAGCCTAGATAGGCTAGCTATTTTCTTCCTAAGATTATATCATAGCTTCCTAGGTCCATAATAAGAAAGGGGACGTTATACTACCTTTATCTATCTACACGGAGGTAAATCCGCAAGATAGTTATAATAGGTAGTCCTATCCATCCATTATACCCGCGAATAGGAATTGGTTTAGGCAGTTCTTTAAAGGGTGCATTTAAAAAGTTAGCCAGCTTTACAGTATACTAGGTATCTATTAAGGCAAAGGCATTTACTCCAGAGTTAGCCAAAGCAGAGGTTAAAACTTAATATCTATTGCGGAATAAGGTATAAGGGATAGTATAGCTTCTTCTACTAACTAGCTAACCTAGATTAACATATAACATATTAATCCCTTTTAACCCTAGAGAGGAGTCTTCCTCTAAGGTTCCTCTTTTTCTAACTCCACACTATCCTCCTAAATTAATAGAACCTTACCTATTTTTACCTTTGTCTGGCAATCCTTTGCAAAGTGGTCTTTCTAGCTATATAAAAAGCAAGCTCCTTAATTACTAAGGGCCTATTTACAGGGGTCGTTGTATATAAGCCAAGTATACGCCGGACCCGTAGCAGGACTAGCTGTACGGCTAGCTGCTAAATTAACGGCGGGCTATACGGCTGGTGCCATAGGAGTTATAGATCGTGCTAGGGTATTATAGGCCGTTTATAAAGTGCTTATAGTCTAGTTTAAAGAGTTTCTAGCTTTATACCGCTTAGATTATACCTTAATTTAATAAAGGCCTTAGTTAATAGCTAGGCAGTAGTCCATAAGTACCTTTAGCATCTGTATAGTAGTAAAAACTAGCAGTATAGCGCGCTATAGGTCTAGGGTAAGCTTATTAAAGAGGTCTAATATTAGGTCTTTATAGGGAATTTAGGCTTAGCTAGCTAGGTATAGAAAGCGGGTCTAAAAAACTAAAAAGGTATCCATTATCTTTATATTAAGAGCTTTGTAATTAAGGCGGGCGTTCTATATCTTAAAGGGGTCCTTATAAATAGAAGACAGGTAGTCAACCATCTCTTCTTTAGAGAGGAAAGGGTCTACTAAGTCCTAGGCGTATCGCAGACGTAAATACGTCTATATGTCCCCGCCAGTATGGCTAAAGACGTAGGCCATTTTAGCTTAGGTAATAGGGAAGTAGTCCATATTAACTTCAAGCTTATCTTGCAGTTAAAGCTTCTAATTATTAAATATAGGGTCAGTTCCGTCTATAAGCAATAGGGGGTCCACAACCTTTGCGGACCACAATAATGCTAATACTATATATTAGGCTAGGGTCTTAAGAACTATAGTAAGTCTCTAGGTATCTAATAACTTCTTACTAGGTATAGGGGTGTCTCTAGTTTTAAGCAGCTCTTAAAGCCATTCAATTTCAGTATTAGCTGCTGCGAGCTCTTCCTAGGGGGTTAAGACGGCGACTATTTTACTATTAGAGGTATTTGCGGGTCCTACAGCAGCTTTGCCAGCTGCTGTATTTCTTAGCATAGTAGTAGGGGTATTAGGTAATTTCCAGTGTTTATTTATTTTCTAGGGATTCTAGTCCATGCGTGTCCTATTCTTAGGTTTCGCATTCTATTTATATTCTTTTAGTTCTTGGGTCTGTCCTGTCCTTATAGTCCTAGTAATGTCCTTAGGGTCCTATTCTATATCCTTGTCCTGTTTGTGGTCTTATAAATAGATATATTTAAGTTCCTTCTCAGGAAGAAGAGTAGATAAGCTTTGGATAATATTAGCGACTCAGTTAATTAAGGCATGAGCACAGCAAGAGGGACGCGCAAGCCTGTACAATTAGTAGTCTATAAACGAGGATCCAAAGCTAGAGAAAGGAAGGAGAAGAATAGCAGCGCCGCTCGATATTTTATGCGGTCCTCGAGTCACGTGACTCGCGTCTACCATAATCCACGTCTGCCAAGATCCACCGTTTTCCACCAGCGCCGTAACACCCTTTTTATCTAAGTTCTAGGTATTACCTAGCTTAATATTATATTCCTTTATCTTTCGTCCTAAGAGCTTAAAGTAAAGGCTGTAATATAGCGCTAAGTTAGCCCTCTTCCTAGATTTATTAATAGGAATAAGGTATCCTAATTAGAGCTTTTTTAATTTCTATTTAACCCAGCGTAAAACCCAGTTAATTCCTAGCATTCTTCCAGCCATTTTTAAGGCTAAATTTTGTACTATCTAATACAAAGGGGGCAGCCCTATTTCAGATAAGTCGTTAATGCAATTAATAAGAGCCCTCTCCTGCCTGGGGGTAAGAATCTTTTAAGAATTATAGCCATTAACCTTACTACCCATCTTTCTATTAAATCGCTTTAAGAGGGTGCTTCAGTTAACCCCATACTTATCTGCCACAGCCTAGATATTCTTTTTCTCTTAGAGGTGAAGCTCCGCGATCGCATCTTCAATTTTACCCATTCTTTATTGAAATCTGTTGAAAATTGGTGGAGTTGTGTGCGCTGCAAGATGACCGGCGAGGGGTGATGAGCGTGCACGAGCCCGTAGCGTGCACGAGCCCGTCGTGACTTCTATGCCACGAGCCTGACCGTTACCTCTTGCGCAGAAACTCAGTCTTGTCTCAAGCACTCCTGGCCTCCAAATTCATTCTTCGCTATTTGTCAAACTTTTTGCTATATCTTATAGAGCTTAATCTAGACAGTTTCGCCTAAGATACTTGCTGTCCAGTGAATTTCCCTCATTTGAGCCTCTTGCTATCCACGCCTAATAATGCGTCTTTTAAAACTCACAAGTCATGGCGAATTTAGCCTGACTAAGGATCTTATTAACAATATCCCCCCTTATGCGATACTTTCGCATACTTGGGGAGACGATGATCAAGAGGTCACCTTTAAGGACTTGACTGAAGGCTCTGGGAAGACGAAGGTTGGATATCGAAAGATTCAATTCTGCGGAGAGCAAGCTACTTGCGATGGCCTACAACATTTCTGGGTGGACACTTGTTGCATTGACAAATCGAACAACACCGAGCTCTCAGAGGCTATCAACTCCATGTTTCGCTGGTATCACAATGCAGCCAAATGTTACGTATATCTGGCAGATGTTTTAACAAATAACCATCATCCGATCAACCAGTCCTTCCAGTCGTGGGAACCGGCTTTTCGGAAGAGTAGCTGGTTTACCCGGGGCTGGACACTTCAAGAGCTTCTTGCTCCGCCTTCGGTTGAATTCTTCTCCTTAGAGGGCAAGCGACTCGGTGACAAGAAGTTGTTAGAGCGACAAATTCACGAGATAACGGGGATTACGGTTCAGGCTCTTCAAGGAACTGCTCTGTCCGAATTTAGCGTCGCTGAGCGATTGTTATGGGCAGAAAATCGTGAGACTAAGCGTGAAGAAGACAAGGCTTATTCTCTGCTAGGCATTTTTGAAATCCATATGCCACTCATTTATGGCGAGGGGGCGAAGAATGCATTCGGTCGGCTTCGAAAAAAGATCGCCAAGAGTCCAACTTCTGCACAGAGTGGTAAGCATACAGCGTTAATTCATTAATATTAGGAGCCCTAGTAAACGCAGAATTGCCAACTAGCCCAGAATGTGCGAATGCAGATCAAATTAGCAAGTGTAAGTATCTTGTCTAAGAGAGTGACGTTAAACTAACCGTACTAAGGTATTATCCGTAGTCTTTACTTCCGCAGTTAGACTTGCTAACAATCAATTAATTAATCTAACGACCCTTCCGCTTGATTGATTGCCTATTTTGGTGGCCTCTTAATTAATTAATTGATTGTTCGCCTAAATCCAAGCTAATTAATTGCAAATTAATTAATTGATTGTATAGATTATATAATACATGCAAATTTTAACATAGCTTCGCTCCATAGCAGATTGTTGCCTAAAAAGGTCCTCTAGTAGCTAAAATCTTGCCAATTATAATATATCAATCGTCGGAGTCGCCGTAGGGGTGGCCGATGAGGCAGCTCGTACAAAGGGAGAGTCTATATCTGAGTCTTGGCATGGTGTTAAGACTCATAAAGTGGACATAGGAGTGGAAGAAGTACCTGCCGAATCATCAGATACTGCCCCAAGATAAATTAATCTACTTACTTATTGGTTTAACAACCTTTTTGAACCTTATACGCTTTTAGGAGCGCCCACATTAAATTACCGCGATTATATTTGGACTTATCTTTGATCTATGAGGTTTAAGTAGATTACTAGCCTCACTAAAGACTTATTCGCAGTTAGTGCTGGCTGCTAGAATAGTAAGGATATTAAGGGCAAACTAAGCAAGCCGTAGAAACTCTAGTTAATGCAGCAGCCAATATCAAATTGGATTATCCACTAAGGGGTATTCTTTTAGAAGTAGATTAAGGAGCTTCCAGCGCTTATATTTATCATTATAAGTCTTGCCAGGTGTAGTTACTCTAGTATATGCAGCAATATAGTCCTCACGGCCGGAGGAAGCTTGTACGCGCTTTAGAGGGGGGGGATTAGTAGATAATATAATTAATTACTCTTTATATAATTTTTAAAGCCTCTTAAATGCAGCGTCGCCGTTAATTAACCACTATGGTTTATCGCGCTAAGCATTATAGCAGAAGCGCTTAAGGTGAGGATATAGTAGAACTGCTATATAATAAGCTGGCGTCTTATTAAGCTTCTTAAAGTAGGCCGACAGCTTCTTCCACCTAAGGTTAATATTAATCTTAGTATGATCTTCCATAGCTTCCTAGGTAGGATAATCCTCTAGAGTTGCCTCTATAAGTCTATCCTTCCTCTCCTTAAACACCTTAAGTAGCCAATTAAATGTAGGTATAACCTCCTAAATAGCACCATAGCGGCTAGCCTTGCCTCTACCCTCTAGAAGGCCTATGGCTTCACTAATTAGGCGAAGGATATTAATATAGTCGTTAATAATCTGCCAGTTATTTATATTAAGGCCGCCAACTTTAATATAGAGGCGCGCGTTAGGTAGAGGCTTGCCCTAAGCTTATAGCAATACAACTTCCTTCTTATATCTATTAATTTGATACTAAGCAAAGGTGTTTAACAGCTCTTGGAGTTTAGCCGCGCGTATAAAGGCTTTATAGTAGCTGTTCTACCTAGTCTTAACGGGCTTGACTAGTTACTTAATCTTAAAGTTTAGCTAGCAAAAACGCTTGTTCTTATCACGCTAGAACAATTTAAATAGTTAATTAAGCTAAGGGGTGTTAATAGAGTTAATAAAATCACAGAGCGTGCCAAGAGGGCCTTCTTTACGCCACTTAGTAAGAAACTGCTCTTCCTCCTAGTAAATTTTAGTGAGTTGCTTATATAACCGGCGTACTCTATATAGGAGCGACTTACTGGTATATTCTCGTCGCTATTTTTAAACAACTCCTTATCCTTACCCTATATAATTAACTAAGCAACGAGATTAAGAACATAGTAGGCACAGCAAGTTCGTCTATATTCTTTAATAAAGCTATATTTAACGGTGAGGGTATTAAGCGCAGTATTATTATTTAAAGCGTTATCTATAACAAAGTAGCCAAGCTATTCCTTACTAATATTAAAGCTATCTAATGTATTCCCAACAACTTCTGTATAATTAATACCAGAGTGGCGGCCAATCTGCTCTAGAAGGGCAATTAGATAGTTAACTATACGCCCTCCCTAGTTCAAATGGTAAATATATATACCTATAAGAGCGTGTTTACCGTTCCGAGTTATCCAGCCGTTAAATGAGATATAAACTAGTAAGTTTGCACTTATAAGCTCTTTCCAAACTAAGGGCAAAAAGGCTTAATATTCGGCTATAATGTAATCTGCTACCAACTGGTAATTTTACCATAAAACACGCTTGGCCTTAGGGTTGGCCGCAGTAATTAGATTGCGGAAGGCAGGGGTTTTAAACTCGCGGAGGGGGTAGGTGTTTTTAATAAGCCAATTAATAGCTAATTGCCTAAATTAAGTCGCGTTAAAGCCACCGATTAGCTTATTCGCGATAGCCTACAATACTTTATAGCCCTCCACCTGGAGGCTTTTAAGGACTATTCTCTGGCGCTTCTTACTCTTAAAGGTTATCTTTCCATTCTTATTATAGCCGTGGCCTCTAGTGTTAGCTTTAAGATGTCCAGCAGCTGCTAAGGTCGCTCTAGTAATATTATATTAGCCAGCCCCGCCGCAGTTAATAATTTTATGGGTATAGTAGTATTTGCAGATAAAGACGATTTGATTTATATTAACGCGACTTTAGCATCGGTAGCCATATTTAAATATCCAGCTAGGTGTCCGCTTAGAGCTATAATAAGGCTTTTATAGATCCGGAAGGCGCTTCTAGTTAATGCCGTTGTAGTTATTAATATCACCGCCGGTATCAATTTCAGGTACATTGTTAGCTGGTGCAGCAACTTCGGAGAGTGCCAATGTAGGAGTTTTAGGTTGGAGAGTGTTAGCCGCACGTAGGTTTAACTTAGTAAGGTCCTAGCTTATTGTGATAGTAAGGAACAAGGGTTAGATACACGGTAGTTAAGTTAATTAATAAAGAAATGTGTTAAGGTAGAAATTAAGGGCGATGCAAAGGTATATTTAGTGTTAATTTAGGGCGGAAAAACGTTTTAAATAGGTCTAGTGGTTGCCTAAAGTAGACTGTTTGCTATATTTGCACTTAGCCCTACAAATAAAATTAAGACTGTAACATCAAAGTCTATTACGAACCTTATATCCACCACCTATATAAATATGTAATTAATATGCAATTAATCAATTAATCAGGGCCTTAGCAGATTAATTAATTCCAAATTTTAAGCCTCCTTGGATTGATTGATTGATTGCTTATAAGCAATCAATCAATCAATCTCGATTGGGTCCGCTTAATTGTTAGCAAGTCTGTCCGCAGTATGTCCATGCGCGAAGAGAGCATTAAAGAAGCCCACAAAAGTACGTTCGAATGGTTTCTTACCGACAAGCGAACGGAACAGCCGGAAATTCAGCATACAGTGTTGAGTGAATGGCTCTGTGGTCCAGATCCACTGCTTTGGCTCACTGGTAAGGCTGGGTCCGGGAAGTCGACGCTTATGAAACTGATCTTTCGCCACCCATTGCTTCTTAAGCATCTGGACTCTTGGGCGCCGGCACCTCAGCGCGTCGAAGCAGGCTTCTTTTTCTTCGATCAGGGACCTTGCCCATTACAAAGATCCCAGGAAGGGCTGCTTAGAAGCCTGCTACACCAGGTCCTCCAGAGAAGAAGTGAGCTGATTCCGAAGGTCTTCCCTGACCAGTGGAAGTACTACACGTTCGAAAGCACCACAATGGAAACACAATGGTCCTGGCACGAACTTCAGCGGGGTTTCAAAAGGCTTTTGAAGCTTTGTGATGGAACCTTGCGGCTTTTCTTCTGCATTGATGGGTTGGATGAGTACAAAAGACTGTCAGAGTCAAGTACCGACGACTATACCATTTTCGACGAGGATGAATACACCATAGCTCAGCGAAGAGGAGATGATCATCAGGAGATAGCCGAGTTATTTTCCGAAGCCGCCAGACGGCCTGGTGTCAAAATGTGCCTCTCCAGCAGACCACTCCCGATATTTATCGACGCTTTTCAGGATTTTCCCACCATCCAATTGGACAAAGTAACAGCCAGAGACATCGCTTTGTTCGTCGAAAACGTACTAGGGGTCGATGATAGGATTCGACAGATGCAATATGGTAGTTCAAATCTCCGTTCGATTCTTGTGAAAGAGATTGTAGGGATGGCAGCTGGAGTCTTCCTGTGGGTTCGATTGGTGGTCAATAAAGTCTTGGCTGGCGTTCGAGATGGCAGCTATCCGTCAGAACTCATGGCTGCACTGAAGTCCTTGCCCCGCGAGCTATGCGATCGGAAGGGACTGTACATGCGGATGCTAGAGGACATCTCAACCGAGCATCGGCAACAAGCAGCCAAAATGTTCAAACTCGTACAATGCGCTCGTGTTCCTTTGAGCCCATTACTCCTGTCTTTTGCTGATGAGGAGACGTCTGCGGCGATTGGCTCATGGACTGTCGGAAGCTTGACTGCGGAAAATATTGAGTGCCGGCGGATCCAAGCAGCTAAAAGAGTAATAAGTAGATGCGCCGGCCTTTTGGAACTGGTTGAATCACCTGATAGTCTATCCTCAGCACGCCAACATCCTTCAGACGAACCACCATCACCCACAATTCGATTCATCCACAAAACCGCAAAGGATCTGCTTGCCAGTAAATCGGGTTGGACACAGCTATTCCCGGGCTGGGGAGGACGGCATTCGCAATTCGATATCAACACCGGCTTCATCGTAATGTATCTGCTTTTTATCAAAACAGCAAGAGGAACTCCAGGCGAAATTGACACAATCGGCGCGGTATTTGAAGCAATTTATTTCACAAATAGAGCTGAGAAGTCGACAGGAATTGCACAGGTTGATCTTCTCGATGACCTTGACAGGTCAATGAGTGCCATCTGGCGGACTGATCCACATTACCAAGCATTACGCGACCGTCAAAGGGATGACATCCTTTCATGGCATTGGCTTATGGGTGAGAACCGATCGCTGGGGTTATCAGATTGGCCATGGCAAGATGACTTCATGTCCGTCGCCGTTCAAGGGCAACTTACACTTTATCTCAAAGCCAAGTTAAGTAGTGGAGCATACAATTTGGCAGACAAAAAAGGTCGGCCGCTCCTCTGCTATGTGTTGGCCACGGAGGTAGCTTTACTGCTGAGGTGTCGGACACCGAACGACTACGGACACCGAAGGTCGAACTAGGGTTATTTTTCCTTATGTATATTAGGGCTCTTAGAACCACCTTGAATAAAAACAGATTACTTAGTTAATTCTATATCTCTACCTATTAGCTAGCTTATGTTATTTGTCTTAATACCTATTTAGCTGAAAGTTATAAGCCTAGTAGCCTTTTAAGCACTAGGGAGATTTTAGTGGCCAGATGAATACCACTAAGCCTCTTTGAGCATAGTTTGTTACAAAATATCGCGTCATTTATGCGTAAGCGCGTCTCTTTATGTGATGGTGCTGGGGCAACGCCACCTGCTATACTTAGTGGACCCTGACTCCTGCCAACCAATTAGGATTTTCCATCCCCGGGATGGAAAATCGCCATTGGCTTGCTTACTACTAGCGCCTTAGCGACCCCTTTATATCTTGCCAGTCTCTAACAGACTTCTTCTTCTCCTTAGCTTAGTATTCTTATATGGTAGCAATCTATAAGCTTCGGTTTAGAAGCATTTATATAAGCCCGTCACATTATACTAAGCTCTCCCTATATTGCCTAGGAAGGCCTTAATAATATCCCACCCTAAAAAGACCTTCGTCTGCAATGACGCGTTAACGCGTTATACTCAGATATTAAAAAACCTACACTACTACGCCTAAGAAGGCCCTAACAATATCCTACTTTATAGGCCAGACTGTACTTGACCTGCACCTATAAAAGAACCCTAGAATTGAAACTAAATTATATAATTTTAATAAACCTTAGGAAGCTAATAATGGTACCTAAAGTAAGCTTATCTAAAAGACCTACCTCTACCTAAGAGGAACACGAGGTCTAGTTAGGATCAGAAATTAAAGATAATAACAATATTACAGGTATATATAAGCAGATTTGTGCCCTTGCAGCTAATTAGAAGGTCAATTGTCTTTAAGCCTAAAGTATATAAGAGACTCTAAAGGAGATCCTGGAAAGCCTTATTGCTTTATAAAATAGCCTAGCCTCCCCTTTATAAAGCCTTAGTTAACCTATTTGCTCTACTAAATACAATATACTAAAGAGTACGGATATAATAACAAAGTAATTAAAGTCCGTTAAGCTCCCTAACCCCCTACTATTATTGGATGGTGTAGACCCGACCTTTAAGAACTAGAGAATTTAGGTATAAGGAAAGCTTTATATTAACTATAACCATTTCCCCTCTAAAGAAGCTAAAATGCTCTACCTCTTTAGTTGAACTATTGGGGACGCCTAGTGATACCTTTAGGCTAAGTTTGAGGATGAGTTACCTATTTGGTTTATATCTGTTAATAAGATAATACAGCACCTAGCTACTATCTATATTAATCTAAATAAAGTACGGGATACCTATTATGACTATAATCACCTAATAATAAAATTAAACTAATTCTTTACTAAGTTCTAGACTTAATTCTTATACCTAGTAGGCAAAGGCTAGGTCCCTCTTAAGAACTATTGTTTGGACCTATATAACAAGCTAACAGTCTAACTATAAAAGAAGATTGTGGTAGCCTTAGACGACCTACCAATCTACTAAAGACTTATAGCCTAATATTTGTTACTAGATTTAGAACTAAAATGAATTAATGCTCGCTTTAATTAACTAAAGAGGTCCTGTAGTAACCGCAACCTATCCGCTATACTAATAGGAGCTAGTATTAGAAGATAAACCACAACTGCCCTTATACTAAAAGCGGTTATAACTGCCTACTAGCGAACCTTGCCTAACCCGCTATATACCATACCTTTAACTAATGCTTGTTGCAACACCCTAATTAACCCTACTATGGTTACGTGCTTTAATTATAGAAAGGATAGTTACTTTACTACATCCTACCTAGAGCTAAAGGATACGGGTAATATTAAGAAAATAGAGAAAGAAGAAATACCTAACAAGTTAGAAAAAGAAGAACCCTAGGGAAAGACTCCCCTTTAGGGTATCCTATTAATCTTAAAGAGATTAATCTAAGTTAGCTAATAGGTAGAAAACACTTTACGGTTCTATATATAGTATCTTAAAATGGATATAGAGTTAATATAACTGCCCTTATTAACACTGGAGTAAATGGCTTTACCTTTATAAACACTGCTTATATAAATAACGTTGCTAAGTTCTTAAATATAAATGCTACCTAACTAGAGAAGCCTGTTTAAGTAAAAGGCTATAATGGTTAAGCTAGTAAGCCGGTTACCCATATCTTAAAGCTATATATTGCTATTAATGGACAACGCTAGTTTAGTATCCCCTTTTATATCCTAGACCTAGGGTCCTATAACATAATCCTTAACCAAAAATAGATGTCCTACTTTAATATTTGGCTAAACGTTTAATAAAGACAGTTTGTCTAGCTAGAGAGTAGACCAAAGTTACCCTCCTTTGTTAGAGAGATCTGTACTAACCATAAAATATTAGCCGCGAAGGCTAATCCTACCCACTAGTAGGATGTTAGGGATCGCAACCTAGCTTTTACTTAAGAAGATGCCCGTTATAAGGCCAGTAAGAAATCTATACCAATAAAGATACTCCCCTAAAGGACTATAGTTAAGGAGGACTCTACTTACAAAAGTAGAACAGATAGTAATGTAGACAACTTCTAAATTACGGAGATCTGGCTAATGGGGAAGAGGACATACTAATAGAACTTAGAGGATAACCTTTAGAAGATATAATAAAAGCTAAAAGGAGTAAAGATAACGCTAATACACTAAAAGCCCCTAAGGCCGCGGACACCCCTACTACTACACAACCCCCCTATAGTAGATATCGCGGCAATTAGCGCTATAGGTTTCTACTTTAATATATATTAGAAGGACAATAAGGTCTTTATAACCAGCTTATATAAAATCAACTGGATTATTAACGAGAAGGAAGAAGGGCCAGTAGAGGAAACTAATAAGGAGTTAGTTAAGCGCCTCCTCCCTATATACCTCTTAGACTATAGAGACGCGTTCTTAAAAGCAGCCTTAGATATACTGCCCCTTTATTAAACCTATAATTATAAGATTTAACTAGAGGCCGACAACTCTCTAGGCTATAGCCCCCTTTACTAGTAAACTATAGAGGAACTAAAAGTAACTAAGTAGTACTTAATTAATAACCTCTATAAGGGGTTTATTAAGCCAAGTTAGGCCCCTTTTGCTTCCCCTATTCTCTTTATAAAGAAACCTAATAAAGGCCTCCACTTCTGTATTAACTATTAGAAACTAAACGCTATTACTTAGAAAGATTGTTACCCTCTCCCCCTAATTAATAAGACCCTTGTATATCTAAGCTAAGCCAAAATCTTTACTAAGCTTAATGTCCGCCAAGCTTTCTACTAAATTAGGATGGACCCTATATTAGAGGATCTAACGATGTTCTACACCCGCTATAGTTCTTATAAATATAAAGTTCTTTCTTTTAGACTAATAAATGGGCCAGCCACGTACCAACGGTATATAAATAATGTTCTTTTTAACTACCTTAATAAATTCTATACGGTATACCTAGACAACATTCTTATATACTTAGATAATAAACTTAAGCACTAAGTTTACGTTAAAAAGGTCCTAAAGAGGCTGCGGAATATAGGCCTATAAGTCAATATTAAGAAATACGAATTTGGAGTAAAATGAATAAAGTACCTTAGGTTTATTATTAGTATAGAAGGAATTAAAGTTAACCCTAAGAAGGTTAAGGCAATATGTAACTAGAAACCCCTTTGCACTATAAAAGGTATCTAGTCCTTTTTAGGCTTCTGTAACTTCTACCGTCAGTTTATCTATAACTATAGGGTTATAGCTAAGCCTTTTATATAACTAACAAAGAACAACACGCCTTTTGTTTTTAATAATAACTATATAGAAGCTTTTAAGGAGTTAAAGGACCAACTTACCTCCTCCCTAATTCTCTATTACTATGACCCAGACCTTAAATTAATACTGGAAACGGACGCCTCTAATAAAGTAGTAGCGGGAGTTCTTTTATAGTTATACCTAAATAGCGAGTAGTACCCTATAGCGTTTTTCTTAAAGATAATAGCCCCAGCTAAGTGTAACTACGAGGTATATAATAAGGAAATACTGGCTATTATATAATTATTGTCCTAGTAGCGCGCAGAGCTTGGAAGCATAGACTCTTAGATTAAAATCTATACTAATTATAAAGCCCTTAAGTATTTTATAATAATAAAGCAGCTTACTAGTTAACAGGCTAAATAGGCTAAAATACTCTCCTAATTCTTCTTTATAATTATATACCGCCCTAGTAGGCAAAATTCTAAAGCTAATACCCTTACCCGGAGAGAACAGGACGTGGAACTATAGGATAAGCTAAAGGCTCAGCACCAAACACGTGCCCTCCTCTGTCCCAAACAGCTTAACCTACGTATCCTTAAGGAACTAAACTCTAAATAGAATAAGCTGGCGCCTATAGAAGGAGAGATCCTAGATAAACTAATAGGACTAATTAACCGCATTCTAATCACAAACCATATAGCCAAATCCCTAAAAGCCCTCCACAACTAAGCTACGGAAGGCGACCCTAATTTAGAAATAGAAGATAGACTGCTCTTATACTAAGAACGGCTTATAGTTCTAGACGTTAACAACCTATAAACGGAGCTAATCCGTAAAGCCTACTGTTAAGTCTCTACGGCACACCCTAGTTAAGATAAGACCCACTAACTATTAGTGCCTCGCTACTACTAGCAAGAACTCCTATCCGATATAGAACGGTTTATTAGGAATTGTTATGCTTATAAATAGGCAGATACCCCTAGGGATTAAACCCCTAAATGGTTATAACCACTACCAGTTCCCAAATGCCCTTAGCAGTATATTATAATGGACTTTAAATTATTCCTAAAGGACAAATATGGCTATAATATGGCCTTTATAGTAGTTAACTAACTAAGTAAGCAAGCTATTTCCCTCCCTTGCTTTAAGACTATAACCGCAAAAGATATAGCCCGTATGTATATTAACAACATTTACCGGATCTATGGCGCTCCTAAGTTAATTGTCTCTAACTATAGACCCTAATTTATATTAGACTTCTAGGATAAATTCTGCCGTATCCTTAGAATTAAGATTAAGCTTTCTACTGTATTTTACCCTTAGACTAACGGCTAAACTAAGATTATAAACCAGTACCTTAACTAACAACTTCGCCCCTTTATTAATTACTACTAGGACAACTGGTCGGAACTACTACCTATAATAAACTACGCACAGCTTACGCTCCCTTATAATAGTATAGGAATGTCGCTATTTAAGTTAATCTATGGATACAAGCCACAAACATCCTTTAATTGGGATAGACCTATAGGACCTATAACGGCCCGCGAACGCCTTAGCTACAAAGAGGCCCAGATATTCGCTAAGAGAATGTATAAAGCCTAGGAGACTGCCCAAGCAATTATAAAAAAAGCATAAGAGAAGAAAGAGGCCGACGTAAACCAATATTATTGCGAGGTAGACTTCCATGTAGGAGATAAGGTATAGGTGTTAATAAAGAACTAAAAGACCTAGAGGCCGAGCCGCAAGCTAGACTACTAAATGGCTGGCCCCTATAAGATCCCTAAGAAGGTAGGGCACTCTTTTAAGGTTAAGCTACTAGAGTTAATAAAGATCCACCCTATCTTCTCTTTAGACCGACTGTGGAAGGCCATAGACGACCCGTTGCCTGGATAGTACAACGACCCCCTACCACCAATTCAGATTGCAGAGGATGAGGAATGGGAAGTTAAAGAGATCTTAGCAGTTAAGAAAGACCGCGGTACCCTAAAATACCGTGCGAGCTGGGTAGGTCACGATGAAGATCTAGAATGGTACCCCGTATCTGATTTTAAGTACTCTCCCTATAAGCTACAGGACTTCCACCTAGCCTACCCTAACCTCCCTGGACCACCACGCCAATTAGAAAGCTGGATTAAATGCTAGGAAGAAGGGGTGGATAACTATAACAATTTAGATAACAATAAGGAGCTTAGACAACGCCTAAGGGCAAGCTTTTTTAGGAGGGGGAGGTAATGTGACGGTGCTGGGGCAACGCCACCTGCTATACTTAGTGGACCCTAACTCCTGCCAACCAATTAGGATTTTCCATCCCCGGGATAGAAAATCGCCATTGGCTCGCTTACTACTAGCGCCTTGGCGACCCCTTTATATCTTGCCAGTCTCTAACAGACTTCTTCTTCTCCTTAGCTTAGTATTCTTGTATGGTAGCAATCTACAAGCTTCGGTTCAGAAGCATTTGTACGAGCCCGTCACACTTTACGCAACCTTAAGAAAACAACAAAAGCCACTATGGCACCTACAACCACAGACTCTACTAATCCTCTTTTGCTGACCTAAAAGGACTAGCCTATATGGTTTTAATTTATTTGCTAAGAAGCAAGTTTTGCAAAGATCTGGGACTATATCAACCCAGATAAGACGGAAGACAAAATTAAGGAAAACACTAAGCCAGACATACCCTTGATAGCAGCAGCTCCTACAGCACCAGCAGCGGCTCCCACAGCACCAGCTGCAGCTCCTGCAGCTCCTACAGCTCCAGCAGCAACTCCAGCGTCTACTAGAACAGCTACACCTGGGTTGTCAAGTTAGCAAGGATAACAAACTCAGCACTCTCTAGAGACACAGAGAATGCTCTTTAAGCTATACAAGCTCCAAAGACAAGACTACATAAAGCAGAAAGAGAAGATCCACACCTTTATAGCACTATTGCATGCCACCATAGGCACTAACTTTTTAGGATATCTTAAAACCCTTACCACACTATATTTAATTTTAAGGCAGCTAAAAAAGGTAGTAAAGCCATCTTAAGCTACGCTATAGTAGATGGTATTAGATAATCTTAAGAAACAGAAACAAGGACCTAAATGTTAAACTCTAGAATCTTAGCTTTAGCTTTATATCACCATTATACAGAACAGCAAAGAGCTAGAGGAAGGGTTAATAGAGGCAACAGAAAGCAGCGTTGTATAAGCCTTTATCTAGAACTATAAGGAGATCTGTCCAGCTCTATATTATACCTTCATTTAAAAGGTAGCAAAGAGGTCAGAGAAACTTAAAATAGCAACAATAATTAAGAAATTTAACCTCCTCTATAAGCATCCAAATACAGGACGTAACGCTTATGCTATACTCTTAGGGCAGCTATCTGCAGATCCTACAATATCTACCACCCTAGTACCTTCTCAATTAACTAAGATAAAGTGCTTTGCTTATAGTCTACCCTATAAGTTAAAAAATTGTAAGCAACTATTTTAGTCTCTTTAAGGTCTAAACTTTATACCAAATAATAAGTGTCTAAGGAAGTGTTAAGAATGGCTTAAGGTCCTAATAAATAAGCAGTATTACAATAGGAGGCTTAAGCAAATTAAGAGAAAAGGTCTTAGGTCAAGAACATCTATATCAGCTTTATCTACTACTAAAAAGATTAAGGATCTGGATAGGCCCCAGGCTACAGCAGCTGCTGTATTAATATCCTTCTTATTATTATTATTGCACAATTACCTAGATCTGTCTTTAATTAATACCTAGGGGTATAACACTATAGCAGACACCCACTTCTGTAATAATATTAGATACTTCCGTAACTTTAAGCCAAGTATATCCACAGTAATAGCTAGAGATTCTAGGGCAGAAATCTATGGATACGGTAATATCAACTTAGTAATTAAGGTGGGAAAATAACGCCTAACTCAGTATCTAATATTAAAGAACATAGCGTATGCTCCCTATTTTTATACTAATTTAATATCTACAGTAAAGCTCTATAGGGTTGGAATAATTATTAACCAATCTATAAACTATCTGCGCTATAAAGATAACGGAAGCCTATTTAGTAACCTTATAGAATACGGAGGTCTCTACCTTATTAATACTATTACCACCTTACCACCTACTTCTACCACCTACACTACCTTTACTAGATTCTTTAAGACCTTAGCATATAACAAAGTATGGTATTAATGCTTACTACACTATAATATAGAGTTAGTATATTATCTACTAACTGCAGTAAATAGGGTTAAAGTGGTTAAGATAGACAGAGGAAGGACTCTGTATAGTATACCGCTTTATAAACTATATATTCTAGTAAAGATAACATAGCAGATATTTTATAAAATATCCATAAAAGAAACCTACCCTTTTAAACATATTTACTTTAATATTATTATAGAAGAAGACGGGTTCAATGGAGACACATATATAGCTTACTTTTAGTGTAACTACACAAAGTACTACTATGCTTCTCCTATTAAGAACCATAAGTAAGAAATACTACTCCTACTCTTTAAATTAATAATAGTATTTATAAAGAAATTTAATACTTAAGGTATCTATATTTAGTATATAGATAAAGAGCAAAGTATAGACGCTAGGGTAAAGAGTCTTATCTAGCTTAATGGAGGTGTTATTAAGCAATTAATACTATATACCCTAGCTTAAAATGGACCTACAGAGAGGTTAGGGAGAGCCATTTCTAAATAAGTAAGGACTGCTGTTATTAAAGCAAAGTTACCCATGGATCTATAGCCCAAGTTTGTGCTTTTAGCAGTGTTCCTACTTAATCAAACTCCTATTAAGTCTATTAACTAAAAGACTCTATTTAAGATGCTTTATAAACAGAAGCCATAGCTAGTAGGACTTTATATAGCCAGATCTTTAACCTACCTGCTTATTAAACACGGCATTCCTAGGAAGGCAAAGTTTAAGCCATAAGCCCAAATAGGTTATCTCATTAGTATAAAAGCGTTAAATATTTATAGGGTATAAATACCAACTACTAACTGTATTATCCAATCTTATAATATATAAATAGATAAGTTAAAAAGATATTAATCTTCTAAAATACCAGAATACCTTATTATCTTATAGGCTTAAAAGGATTGTTTTTAGCAAATCCAGAACCTACTAGATAATCTTTAAGATGGCAGTAAGGACTAAATAGAGAACTTTAATAAAGAACTAAATATAAAACTGCCGCATTTAGCAAATATTAACATTACTCCTACATTAAAAAGCATTTAGATTTTAACAAAAGAACTCCGTTAGCTACCTACCCTAGAGCTAACTCCAGAACCATTTATACCATTAGCGCCTTTAGCGCCTTAACAATTACCATCTACTATAGTATCTACGCCATAGACATCATCTACCACTTAGTTATCTTCTAAAGTTACTAAACCACCATTTATAGATTCTACACCTTGTTCCAAACCTTAGACAATAGTAGGCTTATTATTAGGGGGTAAGAGATATTTTAGCCATAAAAAGCGGTCTATAGTAAAGAAGAAATATATGTTAAATTAGGATCTATAACAACAAGCCTTTACAGTTTAAATTAATAATAGTAATAATCTTATTAATCTAGATATAACACCATTAGCTTACGCCTTTTATACTATTACTACAAAGACATATAGATATTAAGATAACTTTCCACCGCTACTAAAGTTATAGAAAGAGATGCTTAATTATAAGTACGCTATAGAGTTTAAAGTAGCTGCTTATACCAAGATAAAGGGCTTAACTGGAAAGCAGACCTAGGACAAGATACAGCTAATTAAAAAGGTTTATCAACTTCCTACTATATAGGTCTTTACATATAAGGAAGATTTAGATAGCTTTATTATAAGATTTAAGGCTTATCTAGTTACCTATAGAGACCTTTAGGCAGTCTTATAAGAGGAGGTTAAAGCTATAACAGTAGCCTATTAAACCTTCCATCTACTATATGCTCTTATTGCTGGCTTTGACCTTAATGTTATATAAATTAACGCCGTTAATGCCTTAGTTAATGCCTTAGTTAATAATAAGGTCTACCTTATTCCTCTTAAGGGCATAGACCTACTACCTAGATTCTCTCTCCGTTTAAGAAAGGCAATATATAGACTTTAGAAATCTCCTAAATTATAGTTTTTAGAAATGTCTGCTGCTCTATAAAGCATAGGTTTAAAAGCTGTACTAGATAAGCTGTATCTCTATATACACCCTACTAAACCTATCTTTGTATTCTTCTATATTAATAATATCCTAATTATAGGACACCTAAGCTGCTATTAGCAGATAGAGAACATCCTAAAATAGCTATAAGATTAATTCAAGATCCGCTAAATACCTTAATTTACATTATTCCTAAATACTTATATTATGCAAAATTAATAAAAGGGAAAGCTCTGGCTCTGTTTAAATTAATATCTTAAGAAGCTAGTCTTAATATACTATCTAGAATATCTAAAGCCATTAGCTACACTACTATTAGGCTAGGAATTAACACTATATAAGAAAGAAGCTACGCTAAATCAGATAAAAGGATATTAACGCTGTGTAGGTTCTGCAATATATCTAGCATCTACTACACGACCAGACATTACCTTTTTAGTTAGTAGGCTAGCTAAGTTCTTATAAAATCCATTACCAGCTTATCTTACAGAGATTAACAGATTGCTTACCTATCTCTATAATACTAGATACCTTACTCTTAAATTCTCTACAGTTGCGCCGTATAAGATAAACCAGGTTCTGAAAGCTGCTTCTAATGCCAGCTTTGCTAATGATACTCCAACATAACGGAGCTTATAGGGCTTCTTAATAAGCTTATTTAATAGGCCTATAGCATAGCAGGCAACTAGATAAAAGGTAGTTACTAAATCTACTATAAAGGCAGAACTCCTAGCTCTCTCTTATGTTAGTAAAGAGGTTAAGTATATAGTTTAGATCTTTAAAGCTATTAGATTCAATCTAGAACAGGACGTTATTATTAATTGTAATAATTAGCAGTTAGTACGGATCGTAATAAAAGAAACTCCTACGGTATTTACAAAGCTCCAACACATAGATATTCATTAATTCTAGCTTTACTAAGAGGTCCAAAACGGAAGCTTTATTGTATAATAGGTGCCGATAAGCGAAATGGCTGCAGACGGACTAACTAAAGCTCTCTTAAAGCAAAATCATTAAAAATTTGTTAAAGTGGTAGGGCTCCGCGATATTAGACACCTAATAAATTAATACTTGGATAGCAGCAAAGCTTACCACCAGGTCGTCTATCCTGACTGCCTAATCTAGTAATCCAGCTCTGCCGCTCTACGTCAGATTTGAGGGGGTGTGTTAGCCACGGAGGTAGCTTTACTACTGAGGTGTCGGACACCGAACGACTATAGACACCAAAGGTCGAACTAGGGTTATTTTTCCTTATGTATATTAGGGCTCTTAGAGCCACCTTAAATAAAAACAGATCACTCAGTCAATTCTGTGTCTCTACCTATCAGCTAGCTTATGTCATTTGTCTTGATACCTGCCCAGCTGAAACTATGCAGTGTTTCCTATTCAGGCCGAGCGTAGCATTCTCGTTAGAGATAAAGAGCAAGCCGATCCAGCCACGACAGAAATACTGCTCAACTACGGCGCAAATCCTAATCAAGTCTTCGCGGAACGAAGCCCCTGGCAATTGCATTTGCAGTGGGCGTTCAACAGCAAGGTTATGCAAAGAAATTTTGTGTGGGCAAGGTATGCAGACGGTGTAAAGTGGGCCGAAAACGTGAAGCTCCTTATCAAGCACGGTGCAGATCCCAACGTTTGGCTCTGGATTCGGGTTCTCAAGCGGACAAATCGCACTTATTCGCCACTGTTCGTTACGATCGACATTCTAAGGGGAAACTCCACAATAAGGCGCGAGGTGGCGCTCCTACTCAAGCAATACGGAGGATACCTCTATCAGGGCGAAAGAGAAAAAATCCGATCGAATTATTTGCCGGATGAACCTGTTCAGCGGGCATACGCTAAATGCCATGTGGGACCGAACGACTGGGACGAACTTAACAGCGAAGAGATTCATTTTCTAGACCGCGTACCAATGCTTGCACAGCAAGTGGCGTTCAAAAACGAAGATGAAATGAAAAGATACCTACAGGACTTGGAGAACTTGCTTGCGGAACTTGGAGAGGAGGGTGAAATGACAGTTAGTCTGTATCGGAGGTAGTCCAACCCAAAGTCGACATTGCATTAAAACTGCCCTCCCTTCTACTAGAACTGTTTTGGTTGCTAATTGAGTATTTGCCGGGTCTTCTTCAATTCTTGAGCCGTGTGAGATTGAGCGAGTGAATTAGCGCAAAAAATACCGCAGTAATTGGCGTTGTAACAGTTCAATTATATAAGGCCATAGCTGCACTCGGGCATTAGGATTTCCTTTGCTCCGTTACAGGCATAGAGGGAAAGCTGCAGACTAAAACTTCTGTGTACGCTCAATGGACCCACCGTAGCAGAGCTGAAAACATTTTAGCTCTATAACCTACCAAGACAACACTACGACCCTGCACAATGAGACGACTTTCCAAAACAACATCATCATCGTTAATGTAGTATGCACGGCATGTTTAGTCCTCGTGGGCGGGCATTGTGGCGCTTCGTCTGCCCCCCAGAGCAAAAGCTGTAAGCCTGGCACATAACCTTTAAATCCCTGGGAGTCTTTCAAAGTTCTGCTTAAAGCCGGCTGATGTGCAACCAGGATAATCCAAATCGCAATCTTGCCAGCTATTTTCGCTATTTGTAGTCTTTTGAGCATCATCTTCTATGACGTGGCCATGTACCTTGAGCCCGTCTCAAGGTTCTTCGAAGCTCTTACAGTCTGTGCTTTGTTCAAGCTCTTCGTCGTCTATATCATTCCAGGCACCGAGCGAGAGCGCGAGGACTTTTTCGAGCATTATCCAAAGAAGAACCCGTTCACCAGGGAGCCCAAACCTGGTAAAAGTGCTTACGATGGCTTCATATAAGTGTGCATTTCTTGCTCGAGCTCCATGCCGTGGCGTAAGACTTACCCCGATAGGGTATATGGTTCAGCGTCTTTCAGTTTATGGCGACTATGACTATAACTATTATCGCAACCGAAGTGGTTGCTGCCAGATTTTGTCCACTCACAAAGAGAGCTCGGGTCGGCCAGCTCATTGTCCATCTCATCCAAGTCGTCTTTACCATACTAGCGATCGTGGCGCTACCATCGCATGCGGGCGTCTCTAAAAGGTCGTCGAGCGCTCGGGAAGCCCGTAGTCTTAACGCTGCTCGTCATTGTTATCATCCAGACTGTAGCGTTCACCATCGTGAACATAGCAGCAGAGTCCGTGATCCGACCACGACGACTTACCCATTATGATGTCGTCAAGGTTTCCGTGCTGTTCTCCTTACTCTTTCTCTGGGCATACTCGCGTCGGCTTATCGGCATATGCTGCCTGATGATCTAGGTCAATCTGGTTCTGGCTCGTCAAGGATCAAGGGCATTAGAAGGGGTCTTTGGGATACGATGATGATGCTTACCATTGAGTCCTTTGGATCCATTATTACAACTAGCATTGCTAAACATTTGGAGCATGTATTGTACTCGATTCTCATATTCCGAAGGCTTGGGAAGCTTGGGAAACCTGGTACCTGACCGGGAGGTACCATCTTGGCACCAGCGTGGTTTTCAATAAGCGAAAATCCAGCCAATAAAATATTGGCATTTGTCAATATTTGCAGTGTCAATATTGGAATATTGGCAATAATTTGGATATAATTATTATAATAGAAATATACTTATTAAGGGTAGATATTATGTAAATTATTGGCGTAGATTGGCAGTTTTATAATATAATTATGTAATTTAAGCTATATAATCTAGTTACGTAATAGCGCGCCTTCGTACAATCTTTTAACATTAACCCTTTACTTTAACTTTAACTTCACCTTACCAACAACAGCAACAACAGCAACAATAATGTACGTATATTATCCAGAAAGATCGTACGAAGCTAATATTAACTTAGGGCTCTTATCCTCTATAACGCTGCCGCCGCTGCTGCCGCCCTCGCCGGCGCTAACGCCAACCCCGTCCTCATTGTAGGATAGCAGCAGTTGGCTCCCTAGTGTCACAGTCCGCAGAGCCGTGCGTTGCTGGCCCTTCTAGGGCAGGATGTAGAGTTCGTATGAGGCGCGATCTCCCCTTATCAGATAGCTTCGCACCAGCCTTTATATATTAACGCCATCCTCATACAATCTTGGGGTCGGGTGGTAGGTAACCCATATACTGCGTGCCTTAGCGCTTACCTGGGCTACCGCCCGTTCCTATTGTGTCATCGGGTACCCGGGCACTTTAGCGGAACATATAGGAATTATAAATGGCGTGACCATTTATCCTGCTGCTCCGTACAAGGCGAGGATAGAGGTAATAATAGTAAACCTCTACGCTTGCCACAAGCAGGGCTTGGTGGCAATGGTGGGGACGGCATAGCAGCAGCACCGTTATTAATTGACGATAAGCCTGGGGCTACGGCCCAAAACGCAATTATTCTTGCATAAGGTACGTATAAACTTTTATTTAGTATATATTAGCACACATCTAGCTGTTAGGATTATTGGCAGCACTTACACAAAATCTATGGCTTAACGTGCTGTGTGAGCTAAGTAGTCGTCTTATATAATAAAACCAAAACAGATCAGCATATATAGATAATTAAAATAGATACTATTAAAAGCTTTATATAAAAAATAAGTTAAATAACCTTAAGTGAGAGCTTAGTTTGCTGCTACTGTTTTAAATATTTTACTCTTTTAAGAGTTTTAACACCCATTTGCATCCTCTCCCATAAGATTATACAACGCGCTCCTAAAAAGGATCGTTCTGGTTTATTACTTATTGCTAGAATTAATAGAATAGTAATAGCTAGTAGCAATAGTCGTGGCCATTATACACGCTGTTGCTCTTAGCACCACTATTTAAGGGCAGAAAGCTTTTTAATCTAACTTAGAGGATTAGTAATATAGTCGTTATACTCGTCTTGGCTTTAAGGTTAAGTAAACTTATTAAAATCCTTAATAATTAGATTATATAAATCTAATTCTTATTTAGTAGAGGCTTGCCTATATAGTAAAACTAATGGCTAGGTAGAAAGAGTCTTAGGCCTAAAAGCTTGTGATTAGTAATCCTTCTAAAGTCCTTTAACCTTTTTAAGTGTAGCTTTCTACCACTTCTTTTCCTAATTTGCTTGGATATACCTCGTACGACATTTAGGATGAAGAATAATTGCCGCAGCATATAACGGGGATTTATTAGACTTTAGGTAGTATTTATTAAACACCTTCCATCCAATTTAAATCCTTTTGCTAAAGTAGCTATTATTCTTATAGTATTCCTATCGTATAATATTAGAAAAACTTTTAAAAGTAAAGAGAATTCTTATAAAACTCTGCTTAAAATGCCTTATAAGAATATCTATTAAAAAAAGAACGCTTAAGATCGTTGCATTATGCCCCTAAGTTTCTAATGTTACCCTCTTAAAGATCTAGAGGAAGTTATATATTGTATAAAGCAAAGTCTAATCCTATAGAGTTAAGAAATCTTCGCCTAAGGTCTTAGTATGCTTCTTTATATAAAGATTAATTGCTAACTTATGCTTTAAGGCAACCTAAAGCATTTAATACCAGCTATTCCACCTTATATAATTATCCAATAGAATTCTTCTTTAAGTAAGAGTAAGGAAGTCGTTTATACGGCCAGGTAAGCTTTAAGTGTGTATAATAATATTATAGAGTTTACCCAGTGTACTAAGAGCTCGAAATCGGCTACTCCTAGAGTTTAGGTCAACTTAAAGTCCTCTCTTATCCTTAATATTGTACAATATAAGCTCATCTTCTTAAATCAAGTCTTAAAAAAGGAAGGCCTTAACAGCAAGATAGATAATATGGCCATTGCACCAGATTTGTTAGTGTATGGATTTCCACTCCATATTATATTCTTCTTGAAGATACTTCTAGATCATACAACATAGGACGTTGTTTATAGATGTATTATCAGCAATAATAGCACTAAGTCTCTATACGATACTGTAGTCCTAAAGTATTGGAAGCAGCGTTTGGAACTGATCCTCTCCACTATATAATGGAGTTATACAAAGCGCAAGAAGGCCTCTTTTTAATCTTTTATTTTGATCCACGAAGTGTGCGCAAACCCCAAGTAAAAGATATTAATTTGGGGACGTCTAGATATCTAGTAAGAGATAAACCTTAGATATTGCTGATTGAAGCTTCTTTCATACAATGTCCTTCTGCACTATAAATGCATTCTGGATTATATTATTAACCATAGAGTGAGCTATTGTAATATAACCCTTAACCTCTAGATTAAGGACCCTATAAAATACGTAAAACTCTGGCCATTTAACTATTCTAAATAGGAGTCTTTGTACGGTTATTAAGGAAATAAGCGCTGCAGTAATAGCTTCCCGATTTAGGGTGTTTTGAAGGGCAAGCGTATTAATATTGTTTAACTGCTTTGTATCGCGGAGCTGTATATAGAGATGTCAAAGTTAATCGCCGGTTTTTGTATAAATAGGGCCCTCTTGCTTTTCTAAGTGGATATTATGCTTAGTTCTTAGGTAATTTCGAAAGTTTGTAGTAGATTTTGAGCAATGTACTATTATTATATAATGTTTACAGTATATAAGCCTTGTTCTCTTGTAGTATGTATCCTCATCTTTGTCTAGAGCCCGAGTATGTGTCCACAGGTCAGAAGTCTTCTTTTACTGGCGGTTTGACAACTCCTCTGTATTAAAGGAGTCTAATATAGGTGGAAAAAGTGATGAGTCTGCTTTAGAAGCCATGATATTTAGATAATCTATCCGTACGATGTTGAGGTTAAAAAATTTTAAGGGGTGCTAAGAGGATCTGCAAATATTACAAATATGGCCAATACTCGCCAATACTCGCCAATATTGATTAGTAACAATATTGATCAATCTGATTGGCAATATTTATATTGAAAACCACGCTGCTTGGCACGAATACCGAGAAGATGCCTAGGTACTTCAGCTCCCTCCTTTCTGCTGATGCAATGTACAGTATGACTCCCCCTCTTTCAGAGCTCTATAGCTTTATAGCTGACGAGGGTACTAGAAGAGTCCTCCACACGGGTTTCCTGCTTACATAAGCAGACTTCCTTTGTTCCAATTTTGGTCGGTCTCCGTAGCAGACACTTCGGTTTCCGTATGATATAGGCCTATATTAGGGCCTATATTCCTCGTAGTTAGATTCAATAGATTCATTCATTCTTTCCAATATCATTCAGTTCATCAATAGCATAGTTCCATAGTAATTTCAAAGCGTATAACCAAATATATTCGGATCCCAAAGCTTGTCTTCTCCCGAAAGGCAAAAAGGCGAGCTTAGCGTAGGATCGGGTTGTTTCGGAATGCACGTCAACGCAACGTACAGGTATGCAAGTAGATCACGCAGAGCCATGGAATCTGCCCCTAACCTAGCGTGACTATGAACGACGTGGGGCTTTTCAATGTATTGTTTGCTGCAAGCGTCATCTAATTCAATTACAATCACATATGCGGAGATCAGCTCACTTTGATTAGGGATTTCGCGATTGCGATAGAGGGACGTCAGATAAAAAAGCAAATCAATCATATGCATATTTTCCACCCTGTGAGATCAAGGCGCTGGGGCCTCTCAAAGCCACAGCGCACGAAGGTGATCCGTTGGTGGGTATCTATCCAGCCATCCAGCCATCCATTCCCTGAGCCAACCGATCTTGAGTTCGTAACACCCACGGCAGCTAAAAGCAAGCCGGATCTAACAATGAGAAAGTGGAATGTACAAGCAGGGGACAAAATGCCCTTCCTTTTCATTCAGTAACCCCAGAACATGCTCACAAATGCGACCCACGCATAGCGAGACCATTAGCATGGCCGTTCGTGGTTGCATGTGCGTCACTACTAGCAGTAGCAATCAACTGAGCAACTTCGTCCTTGACATTTTCTCGCTCCCGATGAGGGTCATACATGTGGTCTTTGATGTACGAATCAAGTTGCTCATCAGTGAGATTGCGAAGGGAGAGCTCGCGGTCAACTCCGTTCTCTTGGGCAGCCCGAATGACACCGCGAGTGACGATAACGCTAACTTCGCGGATGCGGCGAATGTCTGGATATAACCAACCGGCAGCAACTTCTTCAGCATTAAGTGAAGTTGATAGTGATTCGGCAGAAGCATAGATCATGTCTTGTGTAACGTTGACGGCTTTGGAGAGAATTGCTCCAAGCCCGATACCAGGGAACACGTACATGTTGTTACCTATTTAGATCAGCTCATGCCCTGCAATCGGAAAGGGGTATATTACTGACCTTGACCTGGCGTAAGAGTCTTCCCATTAAACTCTAGCGAGGGGAAGGGACTGCCGCTGGCGAATAGCGCCCGGCCCTCGGTATACCTGACTGCCTCCTCGAACGTACACTCGGACTTTGAGGAGGGGTTTGACAGGGGGAAGATGACAGGCTTGTCATTTAATCCAGCCATTTGCTCTAGAATGTCTTTATTGAAGGCACCGCCAATGGTAGAGAGACCCATGAGAATGGTAGGCTTGACATAATCGATGAGACGGGACAGGCTCTGGATTTGTTTGCCGTCATTGTCATTACGAGCAAAGTAAACCTTGTGTTCCGCGAGTTTGTCACCACGATCTAGAGTGACAAGGCCCTGTTGGATGTTAGATCTTGACTTTGTACCAAAAAAAATAAGAGCACCTACGTTTGAGTCCACAAACCAAAATTTGCGTCGTGCCTCTTCTTCTGTCAAACCTTCCTTAATGAAATATTCGACGATTTGCCTAGCAACACCAACACCGGCACTACCTGCGCCGAGGAAAATAGCACGGTGGTCCTTGACAGGAGTACCGCTAGCTTTCACGGCGTTGATGAATCCACCAACAATGACAGCACCAGTGCCCTGAACATCGTCATTGAAGCACGTGTAGACATCCTTGTACCTTTCGAGAGCTGGGAATGGATTCTTGAAATCCTCAAATTGGATGACGATACTGTCACCATGTTAGTGAGAGCTAGTAAAGGACATAGGAAATGAAGTGACCTACCCCGGCCACCTTTCCGTCAGTGCTGCCATAAGCTCGTCTAAGAAATCCTGCTCTTCTTCGGGAGAGATTTTTGGTATCCTGCTGCCCATGTACAATGGGTCTTCCCGGAAAGCTTTGTTATTGGTTCCCAGGTCTAGCTGGAGCGGTAGGGTAGCATCCGGTCTGATACCAGCACACGCCGTGTACAGAGCCAGTTTGCCAACTGGAATACCCATGCCGTTAACACCAAGGTCCCCGAGACCTAGAATTCTAGATCCATCCGTGACCACGGTTATTTCCACATTATGAGGCCAGTTGGCAAGAATCGTGTGTAGGTTTCCGCGATCCGAGTAGGACAGGTAGAGACCTTCTGGTTGTGTGTAGATTTCGGACCACCGAACGCAGGCCTCTCCAACAGTGGGCGTGTAGATTATTGGTGTAATATCCTGGAGCTAAGTTAGAACTATATTGTGGAAAATGGGGACTCACTGCAGTCAATTCACCTTAATGTTGTCTGCCAAAAGACGGTAGAAGAGATGGACATTCGTAGCACGCAGATGAGTCAGATACTGGTATTTCTCGATGGGCGTCGGCTTCATCGAAAGGAGTTTCAGACCTACAATTGGTAAGCAAAATTGAGGCTGAGTGCACCCGGAGTATAATGCTTACACCGCTGTGCTTGTATCTCAAAACTTTCCACAACCGGAGGAGTCAGGCCGTAGGTTCGGAGGTATTTGCGAACCTCTAATGAATTGGCAGTGTCATAATCACCGCTCCTACAAGCTTATCGTCAGCCATTGAAGGGGGCAGACAAGAAATCAAGACGTACATGGTGGATATTAGTTTTGACGGCACACGGTGCTGTGACTGTTTAATGTTCGCGTGTGGTTGGGCAAGCTCGAGAGAAGCCATGGTGCGGAACGGACGAGTGGTGGAGGCGATTGGAATTGAGAAGAAATTCTGGAAGGGCGGGCGAGCTTTTATGGGGTTGATTTTTAGCATTGACAATCAGGGTGTGAAGCATGCTGCGGCATATGTGGACAAAAGAAATAGTTTGAGGTGGTGCGAAGGGGAGGTGAGAACCAATCGGACAGGACTAGATAGTTGGATGGAGTCGGTAGTGGCCGTGGGAGTCGTGGAGAGCCGGCGCGCTGAGGATGAGTGGTACAGTCTCTCATACGGACAATGTCACAAAAATTTGGCTTCGGGGATTGCTAGGGTTCGCACCGACAGGGCTGGAGTGGCGCGAAACGCAGGCGACCCATACCGGCGGTCGCCTCTCAACAAAGATGGATCGTGGGGGAGACGAGTGGTCTCAACCCGTTGGCGCCCGAAGTGCATCTGAACATCTGCGCATCCGCAATCTGTGTTTGCGCATTAAGGACGAGGCTGGCCTTTTCGCTGGTGCTCTCGGTCTAGAGCTGGGTGGGTACGGGGAGCACAGCAATTCTCCACCTGTGAAGACTACTTTGACGTGACCGTTGACACTCTTGAGTGTTCGAAGAAGGGTGAGCAGGGCGTATCCGGGACGAACCGGAGGGAAGTGCTTTTCGTGTTGAATCGTGCAAGCCCGAGCGCTGCAGCTTCAGACACTCTGTAATTGGCGGTGCTATCTGTGCTCTTCGGTCTTACACTTTCGGATTCATCGACCACGCGCTTCAAGACCGGGAATACCTCTGGGGGACTTTGGAGGAATGGTCCAATGCATCCATTTGCACACCGACCATTGCTCTGCGTGCGAGACGCTTACGTATTTGCTAGTAATTGCCAAACCCTACTGGGTAAGCAGTCAGATGTGCAGTCAGATGCGTGGCCAGAGTGTGCAAAGGACTGACTCCGGCATCCACCATATGCGCCGTGTCTTGGGTGGTCCGAAGAGAAAAAAGGGCAAAAACTTTCAGCTTGTACGGCATTGGCTACCCGGGATAATGGCTTGATGGCAGAAGTCCTCGAATTGCCACGAGGCACACACAGACGCTCTCTCCGCATTTCGCTAAAAATGTTCGGAATAAGCTCCATGGGGGTGGCTTCATGGTAATAGTGCTACGAGTGCTTCCGAAGATGCTGGAAAAAGTCCAAGAGTCCTCCAGTGCTTTGTGGGGATTGGCCTTTTTATTCAGGTAGAGATTTGCGCAAGGCTGCATACCAAGAACTCGGCCTCGATTATCTTGCACATGCCAAAGCAGGTTCCTGTGCCTGTGCTGAGGAACTTAAAGGCCAAATCGCGAGTGCGAACGCGACGCAAGAGACAGTCGGAAATATCCCAGTGTCAGAGGAAGCTTGAATGAGTTGTTCTTCACAGAAAGGCAGAAAATTTTGAAGCTGTCCAGATACTTACTGTGCGCCAGATATGGCGTGTTATATTAGCTCCACAAGAGGTAAAGAAGGCTTGGCTTACTACGACGTAACTGCGTCATAACATCAAGCCGATATCCATGGAATCCACCTATAATACGAACGCCTTCGCAAATAGCCACCATTTCTGCAATGACTTGAACGACACCAATTGAAACTTCCAGACCTCTCCAGAATGTCTTCCTGCTTCGGATTCCGTAAGTCTCGAGCAGATGATCGCCAGCCTCTACTTTCACAGTACCACGATGATACCTCGCTCCAGCGGCAGCTCCATCAGAAGTTGCATTCGTATCAGATGATTCGGGCGCTGTCAAAAGGATATATGCCATCAAACGAGCAGGTAATCATCAACTTGCGGACACTGCTTTCTGCCGACATTCTCAACCCCGATAACCCAGATATGAGCGATTCTGGACGCCTCCTTGTCAAATACACAAAGCAATGGCTCCAAGAGTTTATAGAATTTCTCCAGCATAAGAACAGTGAGGATCAGATACAGGATTTTATCTGGTTCCTCTCAAAGTCTAAGGTTTCTGTCGATGTTGACGACATTGCATCACGGGCCTCGAAGGCTAAAGTTAAAGCAGATACAGCCGCCGGTACGCTAAAGCTATTCCGATCTTACATGCATAAAGCTAATTGGTATGCAGCCTACCAAAGTCTACAGACCGTTGGCTCCCTGCTCCTCATGAATTCGGATTTCCGCCTCTTCCTCTCTGATCTCAATGTCATCGGCCGTGAAGTGTTCAAGGATACTGCGTTTACATTATCTGAGGTTGCAAAGGATGCTGGCAAGCGGCTTGAGCCTTCTCAAGAAGAGCAGCAGGCTTTGAAAGAGCCTAGAGCGGATGCGGGTGCCCCACCTTCTGCGGGTGAGCTTAATGGGGAGCTCTCAGAAGTAGCAGACGTTGTTGGTAATGGTGCTGTGACGGTTGTAAAAGAAGCCGGGCAGAGTTTGGCTCAGAAATTGACCGGAGATGAGAAAGAATCACTGCTCTATCGACTGAAACAGGTCGTGTTAAATCTCCGAAAGCGAACAGATTACTCCGATTCGGTATCTACCATATCATTGCTTCTAAAACGGTATGCAATGACATACTCCAGAGCAATTGGGGAAACAGTTAGCACTGTTCAAGATGATACTAATAGTAACCAAGCAATGGATCGGGCTGTAAAGAATTTTTGGACATTTCTAAGTTCATTTGGAGAAAGAGAGGAGTGGAACAAACTCGAACAATTTTTCAGGAGAGTCATGGACCACCGTCAAAGAGATCCGGAATTCGAAGACTTGATGATGGATATGGGCAATTCTTTGCAAAAGCTTTTGACTGATCCTGACTTCTTCGACCATGCTGATGAGAAATTCAAGGAGCTAAGAGAGAAATCCCGTGGAGTAGGACCCGACTCATCACTCCGGAAGGATATGGACGAATTCTTTGGACAAGTTCAAACGACCTTCAACTCCGTAGTTCACGATAATGACATCGCTAGACTGATGAAAACTTCGACGAGGATATTTAAGATTCTCTCTCCTGCTCACACTTATACCAACGGAGAGCTTGTTACTGATGCTACCAACGTCTTCATTCCCTTACTTGTGCAAGCTATTCAATACATCCCAATTCCTCGTCTTGAAATATCTACTCCTGATATCGACCTTCTTCTTGAGAATCTCATTATCGAACCAGGAAAAACTGTGAATTATAGTTCCTTTCTACCGTACAGACTTCGTGTAGAGACTTACAACGACCTGGAGATACGCAAGGCACGGTTCCGGACAGCGTCCAAGGTTACGTCACTGGTCACCCTTAAAATAGACGGTCTATCTATGCGAGCAGACGAAATAGGCTTTTTGCTTAGAGCCCATTCCGGCCTTCTACGTTTGGCAGATGAAGGTATCGCCTCGTTCCATCTCGATGAGAGGGGCATCGACATCCTCCTCGATTTGGAGATTGGCAAGGAAAGGCTCGAGAAAATCATCACATTAAGAGCTGTCCGCGTACATATTCACAAGCTCGCCTACAAAATGCGCAAGAGCAAATTCTCTTTCATCGGGTGGCTTTTCAGACCTCTCCTTCGCCCAATCATCCGTAAAGCCATGGAGAAGCAGCTCGCATCAGCCATTGCAGATGGCCTGCATGCCGCAAATCGAGAGCTTTTGTTTGCTCGTGAGCGCCTCCGTGCCACTCGCATCTCTAATCCAGAGGACATCCGCACCTTCTTCAAGGCTTTGATGGCCCGTTTAACGCCGGAAGATGACCCCGACCTCTACATTCGTGTTGGCATTGCCGAACCAGGAAAGGGTGTCTTCAAAGGAAAATATGCACCTGGCAGTATTGTGAAATTGTGGAACGAGGAAGCTACCAAGGCTGGCGAACGTGTCGACGATTACGATCAAGGCGGCTGGAGAAATGAAGTATTCGATATTCACACCGCAAACATGACCTAGCAGGTCGTCCTTACTCATCAGACATGCTTAATGTCTACAATTCTTCATGTACTAATCTTTGGGCGGCTTGGTCAACCTTCGATGGAATCGGGAACCAGTATATTGTTACGAATAGTGGACGAAATTTTCATTGTCCTATGTAATGTCCAGGCGAAAAGTCATATATATATATATGGTTGTTTTCTGGGCTTCTTTTGGATCATGCGTTCATGAATCTATAAGAGTACATGATGCATTTTATGCATAGTAAGGAGTTAGTAGCTGTAAAATTACCATAAATTGAAATACAAATGAAGTTATCTTAAGCCTTGGGCACTTTAACTGACCTCAGGCTCAATATTGCAGCGGCCCAAACATCGAATTATGCAGGACTACGTCAGTCATCCACTAAGATGCATTATTTGCGACCAACTTCCTATTTTTCTCATCTCCATCACATGAGGGTGCAGAAAAAGTAACTTTTAGGTAATGGGCGTCATTTGCGCAACTATTCAAAAATCTCTCAAGTGCTTATGGCGTTACGAGATCCAATACGGTTAAAGCAGAGTTTTGGTTCTTTGCCTCTCGACAAGTCATATTACGTGCTCTTGATAAGCTGAAAAACCCCATCGCTTCCGCCTGAGACAGACTAAAACATGGCGGCCTCAATTAACCAGCATTACCACGGTCTCGTGGATATGGGAAGGTATGTAGATCTCAGAAAAAATATTTTTGTTGAGAGTCGGTATCACAACGGCGGCGGGTGCCTTTCTGCGGCCTGTACGAATGCGGAGCGAGCCTGGGGGATCGGCTGAGCTGTCTTACCCATTCTGAGCTAATTCGGATCTAGCAATGGTATTCGCTTTTCAATCACGGACCTCACACTCAGCACGCAGCGCATCTTACCAACCATTTACCAAGACCGCGCCGCTATCTCGCTCTACGACGCGCAGTGGGAAAATGGCCAGGCGGTTGCGATTCCGGACCCCGTGATCAAGCAGGTAGTGCAGGCACTTCAGCGCTTCAAATCAACGTGCGAGGATCATGGTGTGAAAGAAGAGCACATCCGTATCGTGGCCACGGAGGCGACGCGGCAGGCGAAGAACTCGGACGACTTTCGCGAGCAGATTCGCGCCGCGACGGGGTGGATTGTCCAGCTGCTACCTAAAGAAATGGAGGGAAGGGTTGGCGCTTTTGGCGTGGCGAGCAGCTATGATTCTGTTGATGGTCTTGTCATGGATTTGGGTGGAGGAAGTACCCAGATTACTTGGATGATGACAGAGAATGGTGAGGTCAACATGAGTGAGAAAGGGTCTATAAGCATGCCGTACGGGGCTGCTGCTTTAACTCGTGAACTAGAAGTGGCGAACAAGAAGGGCTCGAAAGGCCGTGACAGCTTTAAGCAAGAAGTGATTCAGAACCTCAAAGCAGCAATCAAGGATCTAGGGATTCCAGATAAGTTGATGCAGGAGGCCAATAATAGTGGCCTATCGCTCTATCTTTCTGGTGGAGGGTTCCGCGGTTGGGGCTTCGTTCTCATGAGCGAGCACCCAATCAAGCCATACCCAATTCCAATCATTAACGGCTTCCATGTTACAAAGAACGCGTTCCACGACACTGCCATGGTACAGGCAGCCGTCCTGCAAGCGTCCTCGGAGATGACACCAGAGATATTCCGGGTCTCCCAACGTCGTGCTTCCCAAGTGCCTGCAGTGGCTTTCCTCGTCTCATGCCTAGCTGAAGCACTTCCATCCATCCACGATGTTCACTTTTGTCAAGGAGGTGTGAGGGAAGGGATGCACTTTTCAAATCTTGAGCCGTCAACTCGGGCTCTGGATCCATTCGTTACTGCAACTCTTGCAAATGCTCCAGAGTCCGTGACCGAATTGGTTCAGCTGTTGCTCACAGCTGCACCCCTTCCCCCCTCTGCAGGCAAAAATTCACGATCGTGTGTATTCAATTTGTCACTACTTACTGCTTTCGTCCAGGCCATGTACGTGCACGCTGCGCTGCCCAAGGATCTCCGGGCGGGAGCAGCACTTCGCTGCACCACGACGGGTTATTTAGCAGGAACACATGGTGTTAGCCACGAGCAACGTGCACTACTTGCCCTACTGCTCTGTGAACGCTACGGCGGCTTGGGCTCTATCAGCCCTAGCGAGCAGGACTTCTACCGTCGCATCGTTCAGCTGGTCCCAGAGAGTATGCCTTGGTGGTGCATGTACCTAGGCCGTGTCGCTGCAGTTGTTGCGAGCGTTTATCCAGCTGGTTTGGTGAGGCAGAATCGTCTCGAATTGAGCACGGTATGGAGTCAAGGGAAATCCCATTTGTTTCTGAATATTGATTTCACGTTTGGAAAGCGCGCTGAGGGCATGGAAGCTTGGGATGAGGGATTCCAGAAGGCAATTAATGCTGTAGAGAAAGCGGGAAAGAAGAAGAATTGGGCTGTAGGTGGAATTGGCTATAAGGTAGCTGTCAAGATAGACGGAAAGAATTATAGTACATAGAGAATGTGAGAATCAGTTGCCTAATAGTTCAAAAATTGGTTGGAGGCAGTAAGGGAAGTATACGTGAAAGTTTCGTACGCATCGAAGCACACCGCTGTTTTCGTTGAGTAATTAATGCAAGCGTTTCCCGTTTCCCGTTTCCTGTTTCCCGTTTCCCCGCACACGTTCATGGTGCATGACGAAAACTATCGTGGCCTGGAAGCAGAGTCATTAATCGACAAGCCGGGCTGAATTGAGCAGCCTATACGCAACGGAGCCCTCACACGTGCGCTGAAAATATCCAGTGCTGTGAAGACACGTTGGGTTAGTGGTAGGATCTGGAACGATTCCATAGTTAGAAATTATCGTGAAAGGGTAAGACGCGCGTGCTACAACAGCGTTTGCGCCGGCTTTGGTCCCAACAGCATGGCTCTCGATGACACATTCAAACAGCAACCGGATGCTAGATGGAATATCGATGCTCTTTGAGGAGTGCATTCGGTGATAGGCTCCCTCCTAGTCCTCCCCGTGTTAGTATTGGCCATCTTCAGTAATATATTCCTCTTCCTGGAGTTTCCGGTGCGAGGCGCAGCTCAGGGAATAATTCCGGTGCAGCTTCCGGTCGGCTTCACCGGCCAGGGGAAAGTTGGATTGACTTTGAAAATATGCGGAGAGGACTCCGTGAGGTCTAAGGTTGTACAAGGGGGGTATATGTGCGGATTACATGGCGTAGGATGTATGATAATAAGCGTTGTTGTCCTTGTCGCTTTGCCGAAGATGATTGCTCTGTAAAGCCTTTCGTTCCTCCAAGGGTCAGGTCTGCTACTTAAATTTTCCATTGGTGGATTCTATTACGTGTCAAGTATATGGCGCGTGAGGTGATTAGACGAATACTGGGCTTACCCTTGCCCCTTGTTCCTGAGTGGCGATTGGCGATCGTGCCGCGTCCAGCCGTCTTGTTCACGATGTTGCACCTGATGACTTCACTACGACTCATAAATAGAGGGTGCGCCTCTGAGCTCAATTGACTCGTGCCACTCCTCTCACTTTCTTTTGAAATTCACCGCCGTGAACTCTCCTCCTAATTCGTCTTCCTGCGTTGTGTTGCACTGCCAACCAACGCGGCCACCTCAGCTTCTAGGCTTTATAGACAAGGAAACGCTGCCGCTTAGCCGCAGATAATCAAAAGGTTTGAATCTTGCGCCAATTAAGCCCTGTCTTTGGACCCCGTAAAGAAGCGGTGTTACATGCGTCATTTCCTTAGATTATCACTGCCCTTGCTACCCGTTCCTCACATGTGCTTATAACCTGCCACCATGTTTACCTCTTGACTAAATTCACGTACTAACTGAAGCTATTCGCAAGAAACTGAGGTTCATTCCCGCCTGTCTATCTCTCCAATTTCCACTCAACCAGAGGGCTCACACGAGAGCCTTGGGCCTCAACCCCAACCTCAAGCACCAATTCGTGTGGTGAGAGTCTCTCTCACGAACTCATCGCCAACATGGATACCCCACCAACCAACGGAGCTCTTAACAAGCTATTGGATCAAGTCATTCGCACACCAGGACGGCAGCCATCCCCTCAACCGACACATCTAAACGTTTCCGGTTCTACCACCCGAATCCTTCCTCAGGAGGGCTCAGGATATGTTGCGCCCAAATTTGAAGGCAAGGAGCAGCAAATGGAGGCAGTCATGGATGCAGTCGAAGAGAAGGGATTTATCCCGCAAGATTTCGTGGAATCAGAGACAAGATGGTTCTACAATGAGCTCGGAATTGACGACATGTACTTTTCCACTGAAAGCGTGGAAGCGTAAGTGCTAAAATAAATCATTACAACCTGTTCACTAGGCTGACGGTTTCTTCCAGAGTCGTCAACCACATCCATTCCTTGTACGCCGCCAAAGTTGCAGCCTACGCCCGCGACGACAAGCGCTTGGAAATCCGATTAGATAAGGAGGCAGTCGATCATGCTGTTTATATTGACACTAGCAAACCTGGTATTTCGGTTGTGAATGGCCCTCGCTATGAACAGCGCATTGATGAGAAATATTTGAATGGGTCTAAGGGCAGCATGGGCTATCGCGTGGAAAGCTTCCGCTCCGCTAGCCCTCTCCCTGGTAGTCAGGAACACCAGTTGCGGTGCTATTTCGTTTACCAATGCGAGTTTGGTACACCAGACCCAGCCGATGACGAAACAGATTTGGAAAAGATTGGCGAGAAGCGTTTCTTGCAAAAGGCCACGAAGAATACGAAGGAAATCTACCAGGAGGTCATCGCGAGTGCGGTCAGCCGTACTGGTCCCGTTATCGAGTATTTCGAGGTTGAAGATTCAAGGGAAAAGAGACTAGTTCTTGCCTACAAACAAGGGTCAGCCTTAGGCTTGTTCAGCGCCTTGAGCGACCTTTACCACTACTATGGCTTGACCTCCTCGAGGAAGTACGTCGAACAGTTCTCGAACGGATATACAGTGATGTCCGTCTACCTACGTCCGGCGCCCCAGCTCGCCAACTCATCACGATACCCGGCCATTGAGGCCTCGATCCATCAGATCATAAAAGAGATCTCGTTGCTCTACTGCATACCCCAAAACAGATTCCAGGCACATTTCGCAACTGGACGGCTAAGTTTGCAGGAGACTATCTACGCGCACTGCGTGTGGGTGTTTGTGTCCCACTTCCTTAACAGACTAGGGTCTGAATACAATACGCTTGCATCACTTCTAGATACGAACAACAGTGTGCATGCGGAGCTTCTCTCCAAATTAAAGCGCCGTCTTCGAGCAGAGACTTTCACGGCCGACTATATCCTGGAGATCATCAACCAGTATCCCGAGCTTATCCATTCGCTGTATCTTGCTTTTGCCAACACCCACTACGTGCAGACGAGAGGTGAACACGATGACTTCATCCCAACACTAAGTTTCTTGCGTCTGAAGATCGACAAGGTTCTTGGCGACGATGAGCTTACGGATCTCATCACTAAGAACGTAGCCAACGAGCACCACGAGATGGTCATGACAGCTTTCCGTATATTCAACGGCAGTGTCTTGAAGACTAATTTTTACACGCCAACCAAGGTCGCCCTCAGCTTCCGACTAAACCCCATCTTCCTCCCCCCACAAGAATACCCTCAACCACTCTACGGAATGTTTTTGATCATCAGCTCAGAGTTCCGCGGCTTCCATTTGCGCTTCCGCGATATTGCGCGTGGTGGCATTCGAATTGTCAAGTCGCGGAGCCAAGAAGCTTACGCTATCAATGCACGCTCACTCTTCGACGAGAATTACAACCTCGCAAACACTCAGCAGCGGAAGAATAAGGATATCCCTGAAGGAGGCTCCAAGGGCGTTATTTTACTAGATGTGCATCACCAGGACAAAGCTAGAGTGGCATTCGAGAAGTACATTGACAGCATCCTGGATTTGCTTTTGCCCCCAACCAGCCCTGGCATCAAGGATCCCATTGTTGATTTGCACGGGAAGGAAGAGATCTTATTCATGGGTCCAGATGAGAACACCGCGGACCTAGTTGACTGGGCGACGGAACATGCGAGGGTCAGAGGAGCACCATGGTGGAAGTCCTTCTTCACGGGCAAGAGTCCGAAACTGGGAGGCATCCCGCATGATCGTTACGGCATGACCACCTTGTCCGTTCGAGAATATATCCTTGGAATCTATCGCAAGCTGAACCTCGACCCAAGAAAAGTCTGCAAACTTCAGACCGGTGGACCAGACGGCGATCTTGGGTCTAATGAGATCTTGTTAGGCAACGAGATGTATACCGCTATAGTGGATGGTTCTGGTGTGCTAGCTGATCCAAACGGTATCAACCGCGAGGAGCTAGTACGTCTAGCGAGGAAGCGTGCTATGATATCTCAGTTCGACACTTCGAAGCTCTCCCCGGAAGGCTATCGCGTCCTTATCGATGAGAACCACGTCAGGCTTCCAAGTGGCGAGGTTATTTACAACGGAACGACTTTCCGGAATCTGTTCCACCTTCGCGGCGGCTCTCACTATGACATGTTTGTGCCGTGCGGTGGTCGTCCAGAGTCCATTGATCTCAGCTCTGCCAGCAAACTCATCGTTGACGGAAAGTGTGTTATACCATACATTGTCGAAGGCGCCAACCTGTTCATTACGCAAGATGCAAAACTCCGACTCGAGAAGGCTGGCTGCATTCTTTACAAAGATGCTTCAGCGAACAAGGGCGGTGTCACATCTTCGTCGCTTGAGGTTCTTGCGTCTCTGTCATTCGATGATGCTGGCTTCACTGAGCATATGTGCGTACGCGAAGATGGAACGGCTCCTGAATTCTACAACAACTACGTGAAGCAGGTACAAGAAATCATTAAGGACAATGCAGCCCTTGAATTCGAAGCAATCTGGAAAGAACACCAGGCGACGGGAGAATTAAGAAGCACGCTCAGCGACACATTGAGCGTCGCAATCACCAAACTAGACGAAGAGCTTCAAGGAACAGAATTGTGGGGGAACTTAGAATTGAGGAAGTCTGTCCTCGACGATGCCCTACCAAAACTTCTTTTGGAGAAGATCGGCCTCGAGACAATTATGGAACGGGTGAGTGCATTAGGCCGATGATCTATTATGTTTTAACTCACACTTGCAGGTGCCTGATAATTACCTTCGTGCTATCTTCGGCAGCTACCTTGCTAGTCGATTCGTATACAGCTATGGTATCTCGGCAAGTCAATTCGCGTTCTTCGCCTTGTAAGTTCTCCCTATCCCAACACACCAAAAAAATAACAACAGGCTGACATTGCCCCAGCATGAACAAGCGCATGGCCAAATTAACTACTTAGGGAAGTTAGCGGTTCATTATACACAGGGACGGGGAATATGCAATGGGCACGGCACCTTGAAGCGTGCCTGGAGTTCGGAATGAGGGGAGTTCGAAGAAGGACGGCGCAATTAGGACGCATTCTTTCTAATGCTCGAGGGACCTACTCGATTTTTGCTTATAGAGATTTTTCTACGTGGGGACGGCCATGCATGCATGACAAGTCTAAAGTCTAAACTAAAAGCAATATATGAATTATGCTTCTATCTTTGGTTGGTGGCATTTTTGTGGTGAGTTGTGAAACCAACAAGGCTCGCTTGCCTGCTCTCCAGCTCAACCACCGATCCAAAAGCGTCCACCTCCGCTCCTCCACCATCAACAAAACAAACCCACCCCGCCCACGACCAACTTTACCTATTGCCGTTGTACAGATAGACCTGAGTCGCGTTTCTTCGTAGAAAAGTAAGCCAACCGATTTATTCCGCTTTCCCCCGCGCGCGTCTTGTTTTTGCCCCATTATCGCGCGCTATCTTCGCACGTCAGTCTCGCCGGCGCCTTCGCATATCCTAGGCGCTCTACACCGCACACATTTCTCTCCCCTCAAGACCTACTCTAACACAGTCGCCAGCACCTTCCAAACCGCTCCACACGTTTCCCCGTCCGAATTCGCCTCGCCCGCAATGGCCACGACTCGCGCAAACACGGGCCACTCGAAGCCTCGCGTGTTCCCGAAGGTCGAGGAGGTGTCCACGGTCAAGAAGTCGGGCCCCAAGAAGGCGGGCCCCAAGAAGGCGACGACCAAGGCCAACACGTCCAAGCCGCGCGCGAAGAAGGTCGCCACGGGACGCGTGACGAAGCCGACCGCACCGAAGGAGAAGACGACGACCACCACCCCCAAGAAGAGCACGCCCAAGGCCGTCGCGGACAAGGTCAATGGCGCCGTCTTGAAGGCCGAGGGCGCCGTCGCGGGCAAGCCCGGCAAGAAGGTACGTCAATTCTGCGCCGAGCGGCGCGTCCCGCCGCTCGTGTTGTTGTGCTGCCGGCTGACACGCGCGTCGCGCTTTAGGCGGCTGGCACGAAGAAGGAGAAGTCCACCCCGACCACGGCTAAGAAGGCCGCAGCACCCAAGACCAAGGCGAAGGCGTAGACGGCGCGCGAGCGCTGCTTCTGCCGTCGTCGCCGTCATGTCGTTGGGCGTTGAGGCTGGGTCAACTGGGTCGGGGGGCTGGGGCGGGGAACCGGGTCCGGGGGCAAAGGGCAGGCAGAGTAAGGCAACGGGGCCAGCTTGCGCGGGTGGGAGGCGTCTAGGACATGGAAATCAAACGTATACCGCGTTGCTAGAGTAAAGCGCGACGCAACATTGACTGCCGCTGCTTTCATGTTCTCGAGGGGTCAAGTCTACCGTCTCCTAGCTGTTATTTCCTATTATTGTTTTGGGTTGCAGATTTCTTTTAGCGCTCTTGGCTTTTGCGGAGGATCTGTTTCCTATGATGGCTATCTCTTATTTTCCTTTTAGCTATGGGTTGTTGCTGTGGGATCATGACTATTCTATTATTTCTCCAGGTGAGAGGTTTGTATGATATCCGAGGCCGGTTTTTGGTAGTGCCATGGACTATATTGCTTTGCGATGAGACTTATGAATACGCGAGCTTCTATCTAGACGCAATTTGGTATGGCAATGCTCTCGGGTAGGAGGTATTACACAGGAGTTGGTCGTATAATAGCAATGTTATGATTACATGATCTAGAGTCCTTTCGGACCCAACTCCGAGTCCTAGTTTACAAGCCTGGTAAACACTCCGCTTTTAAACCGTCTCTAATTTCTAACAGCCCATTTCCGTGACTAGGCAATCACTTCTAAATATTCCAATGACTAAACCCAGCGAGTAAATGCAAGCAGAAACTCTCCCTCAGTGCTACTTACTCTATTGGCTCTTCCTATCAGTATTTTGAGGTCGTACCATACGGTAGCAGCGAATAAAGTAGTCGCGCTCATTGAATAGCCTGACAAGAATATTCTGTCAATCTTTGAAGGCCTCTGCAATGAGTAATGGAATGACTTACAATTGACAACCAAAGGCCACAGCAATTCCACCGGTCCGAACAAGTTCTCCAGCGAGCCCATACTGTTTAAATACCCCAGAGGATCCGCGAAGAGTGCCTGGAATAGCCACTGCAGCCGCAATACTGTACATGGATGGAAGAGTTGGGCGAATATCGAAGCTCTGGAGAGTAGTCAGTATTCAAAACAAGGTCTTCGTAGTAGTAGAAATGTAACTCACAGAGCCATTCTGCCGGAAATAGCTTCGAATAAAGCTCATATTCCAAATAATCCGTAAGGCCATGTTGACGCAGTTGGCATACACCAACCCTTGCGCACCTAGTTCCAGTACTCGTAAAAACAGGTATGCTGCCCCGGCGAAGCCGGCGAAGAATGCGCCCATGTACAAGGATTGTTTGTGCAGCTGCGTATTTGTAGCGACGGCAGCTGCGAATGCTTCCGTGACACCGTTCAACGCCAGAAGCGGGATGTAGTAGCAGTATGTTGCCAATACATCACCTGCGCCTGTTTCAGCCCATTTGGATCCCGCAACAACTTTAAGCAGTAGAGGCGCTATGGTGGGCCCTAGGGCACAAGCGGCTAGAGAGATTAAGTTGTAGAGTCTCAGAATATCGCTGAGGATTTCTCGAGCCTGGCGAATGCCATCGGGGGAGGGCTTGTTGGATGGCGGGTTGGAAGCGCAGAGCTTCGCGAAAAGGTTCCGGCTGCTTTCTTCGATTGGTTGGAAGAGCATGCGGGCGATTAGACCTCCGTAATTTGAAGCGAGCGCGTAAGCGCCCTGGTCGCGCAACGATGCCAACGAAGCTATGAGAATGGAATCACCTTGCGTCAGGATGTATTTGACACTTGATTGGATGTAAAGACTGAGCGAGAGGCGGCAGAGAGGCTCGGAGAAGTAAGAGAGGATGTATTTCGTTTTGCTTGACTGGAGTTAGCGGCTGCAAAGTCTTGGACGATACACATGACGTACAGTGAAAGCATCCGACGTGGCCAAAGTGAGAACTGCTCTTTTACAGACACGGGCCACATGCGTATAGTATAGACTACCAGCAAAGCTAATGCATAAGCCAGCTGCCCAATGGCAAAGGGCAACACCCCGATATCCATCCCTGTTCTACTGGCCCAGATTGCTGAACCGCACGTGCCGAGACATCGCAAAATAGTGGCTGCCGTCTCAGCAGATGCTCTCACTTTATACAGCATCCCGTACTGGACAGCTACAAATGCAGGCTCCGTGAGAAGTTCAATGAATGTAGCAAAACAATAGAGGCTCAAAGCATCCACAAAATAAGGGACCGGGGGAATCTCTGTCTGAAGCCATAAAATAGCAAGGGCATATATCAAAGGAACTCCCAAGACAATAGCAAGATAGGACAGGTTGACGACTGTCTGAACGCCATGAGCTTGACGCTGTAAGGCCACACGGAGACTTTCCCTCGCAAAGTAGAGGATAGAGATTGAGTACAGCTCAAGTTGTGCAGAGACTCCGAGAAGCTCTGGAGAAAGGAAACGTAGAAGAACTTGATTGACAGCAAACGTGAGTGCTCGAGAGCCGACTTGTAGAAGTATAAGAAATGTTGCTCCCTTTGCCGAAGCTGACAGGATGGAGCCCGACATTTTTCCGGAGGCTGGTTGAAAAACCACTCCTTTTAATAGAGAAGAGGAGGGATTTGATTGATTCTTTCAGGGGAAATATATCATCTTCAATACTGCGCTTCTTCCTCCCCTGCTGCTAGTTAAAAGGAGTTGGTAGGAGTTTGCGATGGGTTTGATGCAGCATTATCGTTTACCGGAGTGCTACGGTGGCCTGAACACACCTCTACCTTACGAGCGCAGCCGCATTACACACACCCACCATAAGCCGCGATGAATTTTCGAAAGCGCACCCAATTTTCGCTTTGGAAAAATGGCTGGAGACAAAGAGGAGGCTGAAATCAGAACCAGGCGGCTTTTAATGCGCCCATTGCGCCTCGAAGATGCTCCAGACGTTTTCCTTATGCGCTCTTCCACAGCAGTTATGACATTTACGTGAGTTCCCTATTCTCAATACACAACGTATAACCATCATATTGATATCCCATGTAGTCCTTCAACACCAGAGACTGACGTAGAGCAGTCCAGAGAATGGATCGCCAAATGCCTCGAGCGCCCCAACTGCTGGAACTTCTCTATGGAACTTCTGCCTAGGAATATCGATGACACCTTACACAAACCTAGAGTCATTGGTGTGATAGGAGCTATTCGGACTCCAGAAGTGGGATACATGATACACACTGATTTCTGGGGAAAGGGTTATGCTTCGGAGGCACTCCAAGCATTCATGCCCGTCTTCTTCGAACACTATTCAGGCAAGGAAAGATACGGTTTTGCGGAAGCCCATGTTGATCCTGAACATATTCCCAGTCGAAAAGTCCTGGAAAAGGCCGGTTTCATGCTGTTGGAGGTGAGGAAACAAGACTTCCAGAGTCCTACGTTGGGTATGAGGGATACATGCATCTATCGGCTTGAACGACCTGGGAAAGCGCTTGAGACAAATTAACGCCTAGCATAGTTGCTTGTGCTGACCTCCTTATTCTCAAAAGTCGGAGTCATGATTATCAGGGCGTTCCAATACTTCGCGATACAGTGAGCTCTCCCAAGGCGTTTTTCTTAAGTTGAATGAGTCCAGGGTCGGCCCCACTTTAATTCTCATGAACCACAAGTTGGCTATGCTGGATGATTTGATCCTCCAAATTTCGCTACGCCATGAAAATCCTCACAGATTTTTGACTGATGCCTGATTTACTACACCGCCCCTTTACATCTTGGCGATCAAATATCATACGTATTTCTACCTATTTAGGTATAACTCTATACAGAAAGGGTATAGTTCCGCGCAGTTTGATCGGCACGATCAACACACTTACAACGGGATGCAAAGAGATGGTGTACTACCTGTATTACAAGAAGTTTCACATCCGTGAGCAAAGGGTGCAAGTAGACAACGAACGGCTTTCTCAAGTGCATGGTACTTTGAGCAAGTACTTTTAAATATCCTCCCATAAATTGTTTTAGGATGAAGGTTTCATAGCGGAGTCCAGATAAGCTCCACGAATAAAGAACTTCGCCACAGGCCCCCGTCATCACACTCCCATGTGCGAAGTCTGTTCAATCACCTAGCTTCCGCCTTTAAAGCAAGTGGCGTTATAGGGCTGACTTCAGGGCACAGAGCCGCGACCTCCACCACGCCTTGGGGGCGCAGTCAGAGATCGGCATTGCAGCCCCCATGACCATTGCCTGGTTGGATTCCCGTCCACTCATTAAATCTTTTGCTTTGCGCTTCACAAAACATTTTGTGTAAATGATTCGTTCCAGGATTCCAGATCCTCATCAACAACTGGACGCCCATTTCGGACTTTGCTGCACGTTGCCGGCGGCTGCTGATGGAGGCCCAGCACTCTATACAGAATTAGAAACAGTTCCCGTTCAGCCTCAACACTTGTGTGCCTCCATTCTATTAGGTAATGTGAGGATCCTGAGGGTTGCAGGCTTCGCAAAAGTATACTTAAGAGAGCACCAGTTCATTGCCTGGATAACCATATCTCCTTCTGTCACTATCCAATTATCGGCTTCTTCTCTTTCTAGGCAGTCGCTTTCGCTTTCGCGTTCCTCGCGCTTCTGACCCGCAAAAGTAATTCAAGGCGATCAACTTACAACCGTCTCACCGCATCTCTTACTGACTCACGCCTTACTCGCTGTCATCAAAGTTTTATAGAGTCATCAAGCCGGCCTCCCCAGCTTATATACTCTCAGAGCCAGTGTGTTCCCGAAGGCACCAACTACCCTGGAATCAAACCTTGCTTTTATTCGCTGCCACGCAAACAATATTACTAGCTATCCATCCGAAACTTACCACTTGTGCGCACTCGGCTCCAACCGGGCTAAAGCCACAATGGAACTCTCTACTCCTGAAACCAACCCTCACGCGCCATTGCGATTACTCTCGCTTGACGGTGGGGGTGTCCGCGGTCTCTCCAGTTTAATGGTTTTGGATGACTTAATGGAGAATATATCGCAAGAAGAAAAAAGACTAGGGCGAAGAGCGCAAAACGACAGCACGCCTCTCAAACCCTGTGATTACTTTGATCTGATTGGAGGGACGAGTACAGGCGGCATCATCGCAATTCTACTCTCGCGTCTTCGATTAGATTGTAAAAAATGTATCGGTATTTACACACACCTAGCTGAAGAGATCTTCAAAAAGGATCGGTCAATCACGGTAGCTGGAATGAAGCTACCCACTGGCGCGACCCGTTTCTCAGGCGTCGTTCTAGAAAGAGCTATCAAATCGGCTCTTGTGAAGCTTGACTATGACGAGGATGAACTCATGTGGGATGATTCCCTCTTTGAGGAAGTCCCAGATACGGATATGCCACGAGATAGCATCTGGGGGGATGTTACTCCTAAAATCATTACCGACTCGCCCAGCGCATCTACAATAACAGACAATTTCTTCCCAGACCGAAATTCCACATCCAGCTGCGCCGACGTCACCAAGGCTCCGGTGAGCAACATTGCTGATGAGCAATTGAAATCAACTGTTCCAGTGATTGACCCAACCAGAAAGCCTACTTGGAAGATGCATCCGCGGGGTTCTGTACACAAGAAGGCTAATATCAAAGGGTGTCGGGGCTTTGTTTTAACATCCCTCAAGAATGCCCTTGGCCTACCAAGAATACTCTCAACATATGATCCAAATGACCGACAAACAAGAATTTGGGAAGCACTCAGGGCCACATCCGCAGCGCCAACATTCTTTGAAGAAATGCAGTTCGGCACTCCCAAGGTTACATATCTCGACGGTGGTGTAGGCTTCAACAATCCCTGCGCTGAGGTCGCTTACGCAGCAAAAGCCCTATGGGAAGGCAGGTCTATCGGAGTAATCGTATCCGTAGGAACTGGTCTACAGTCAATTCCTTCGGTGAAGAAGATGGCCTCTTGGCTTCCTTTCGGCTTAGGCACAGACATCTCCCTCGCCTCTGCACTTGCCAGCATGGCAACCAGCACCGCACGAGTTGATAACGAGATGAAGCGGATGTACTACAATACTGACACTCGGTATTATCGATTCGACGTTGATCGGGGCCTTGCCAACATCTCTTTGGAACAGTGGATGAAGGAAGATGAGATGGCAGCTCTGACCGAACAATACATGAGAGACGCGAAGCAGCTTCGGCGGGCCCGAGGGCTCGGCGAGATCATGGCTAAACTTAGCATGCTCCCGCCCAGGTTTGAAATCAGCGCTCACCAATTCCAAGTCGGCATGGATGGCGGCGGTGTCATCGATCAATCGTTTCGGTCCGTCGAAGTCGACTTCAAGACCGGTATGCCGCTTGGCGTGCATACACACCTCGAAGACTTCCCCAAAATGTCCCAATTTCGCAACTCCAGCCCATCCGGCGAAAGCGGCGTGGCTGTTGACGAAGACGGCCGCATGCGCAAGATCTATCCCATCGCGCTTGACCTAGACGGTGACGGCAGGCGGGAAGAGAGCGCGGTGTACCAGTGTGTCAAAACCGACAACGTGTGCCTGCGCATGCTCCGCACGGGCATCCCCCAGGGCAAGTACCGTGTCGTTTTCATCGTCGCCTTCCACGACAGCAAGCATACCACTCCAACGGAACTCGTGTTCTCTGTCGGAAAACCATTCGACCTGAGAACGTTCGCGCACCGGTACGTGGATGTTAAGATCACTCCGGATATTGTCCCCGTTCTTCTGAACCCGGATGCTGTCCGTGTGAGAGTGGGCCGCCGCCGGTATGCGGAGAAGAAGGGCAAGGGTTGGGTCGAGATCGAGGGCGATATTGAAGTCTCAGTGGGGCTTGATGGAGCTATGGGCTTCGTAATTAGCAAGAAGTATGAGGAGGATGTTTTCATCGATGGCTGGAGCTTCGGTGGCGTTCGGTTGGAACCCGTCTTCGGAAACTCGAGGTAGACATGGAGCTATGAAGACGTTGAGCATTCGGGAAATGGCGTTTTTAATTGGCTCTAGAGTTGAAGATATCCCATATTCCTGGCTTGGACGACGCAATTTATCTTTTTTGATAGGCGAAAGGTATTTTTAGTCTTAATATGAACGCGTCGGATCGCTAGGTTCAATCTTGCGTGTTTAATGTTTGGTAGGTTACCTGGATTATTACTTTGCGCTTTAGATCCCAGTACTGGTTTGACAATTGGTTCGTTTTTCGTTGGCATTCTCCTTGCACGTTGGTGTTGTTCTGCATTTGTATTATAAACCTAATTCAAGGAACTTTTATGAACGGATATTTCTCTACTATTGCGATGTGCTTTTCGCAGAGCGGCTTTGCTCGCCGACTGGTCAAGAAACTTCCCAAGCAATTCATGGATACGCCTTCTCGTCAATTCCGGTTGTTAGCGCTTTTGATTAAGCCACCAACTAACACGAATTTAGTCTATCCGGCTTGGCAGCTGAATATCAGAAAGAGACTGCCGAACAACCTTACCTGATAGACAGGAAAGACGCAAGAAATAGGAGCGGGAGGAGCGAGCTATCCCTTATCACGTTAAAATTGGTCCTCATGTTATCGATAACATGAGGACCAATTTTAACGTGATAAGGGATAGAACGTATTTAACGTTACTAACGGCTTCGGGAAAGTAACGCTCGAGCGCTTGTTCCTAAGATATATAATTAAAGGCCTCTATCGCTATCTTTAAGAACCTACCTCCGTCCTAAGTTTACTAATATACCTTATATAATAGTATAGGCTGTATTCTACGGTAGAAAAAGGGCCTTTACTATTTTAGAATAAGGAAGAATAGGGCAATATTACGGCGTAGGCCTTTCTGGATTACATATATCTAAAGCTTAAATTTTTTTATAACTTCTATAACGCTAAGTATAGTATATATTTCCCTAATTATAAATTTTGAAGTACCTTAATAATTATATAAATAGACAGAGCTCCCTGTTATAAAGCTTATATTTCTCATAGATCAATCTACACACGAGTCCTTCTTTTATGACCTCATTGTCGGTTTGACACGATCGCTCCAAGATACGATTTGCATGACGTTGTTGGTCCTTGGGGTCAAGTAGAGTGCCACGGTGTCGATTCAGGTTGGATTTAGCCTATTACCCTATCCTTGTTCCTATTCCGGTTGTACTACTACCCCCTGTTCCTGTTACGTACCCCCCCCCCCCCCCCACATTGCTTCCCCTTTATTTTTGACACTTTCCTCGCGTATATATAGTTTCTTTTTCTTCGTAGTTTGAATAGACAGAGTCCCCATTCTTTTCTTACAATTGGTGCACGGACTACCGATCGACACACGGCTAACAATTCGCAAGTCAAGTATGCTGCTCTGCGCTTTCATTAGGTTTACTATGACCGCTTTATTTTTGCTTTCCCTTGCGAACACAGTCCTCGGTTTGTCATCTTGAGTCAAACTTGTGAGTTGACTGGCAGCGGACCATAAATTCCCTAATCTCATTTGTCGTTCTTTCTGTCGTGGATATTAGCATATTGATCAAAGCATTGATCAAAGCTCTGGTTCACCGCGCTACTCACGATTTGTTTCTTAATGACAGCGCGAAGGTCTTCAAGCGTATCTGTGGGAACCCGCTTGAATTCTTCTCTCTTTTCCTTGTCCTGTGCTTCCAATACATCTATCATGCGACAAGCAAGGATCTCACGATTCTTCTTCTGAATTCTGAAGATTCACTGGATTAGCAATAGATTTAATCCAACCATTGAACTTGAGAAGTACTTTGAGGAAGTCCTCATGGAATTTTGGAGTTGAATAAGCCGAGTTGCGGAACATCTTCGATGTAGTTTGGAGCGCATGACTCTGCTCTGGGCCTGCCATTCTGCCCGAAGGATCATGTTGGTTGAATACATTTTCCTTTACGACGACCGCATTTCTCAGGCCTTGTAATCCGAACAATGACGGCAGGGTCCACCGCAATGAATATATCAAAGTTTCCTGTTGCCGTTTTTCGGAGAGCTCAAGAAGGATCACTGAGAGAGCGCGACCTCCCGGATACTCCTAAACCGCTCCTGATTACACGCAAGGTGTTCAAGTGGTGAGCATAGATGATCCGCTGCCTAGCAGTGTACCCTGGGAGCCTTAACTCGCTCACTTGAGGGAGTTTCAATATGAGATGGAGGCTCCTAACATGCTCGAGGGTCCGAGGAGCCGTGGAGGAAACCGACATTCCGTTACTTGCAAACACATATGAATCGCCAAGGACAAAGACCCGAAAGGTGGCCTTTCCATAGAGCTCATTGATAGTTTCAGCATAGATACTCTTTGCTGTCTGAACTATGATTGGATACCATCTACCGCCGTCATATCTGAGTGATTTGTATAGCCGTCTACAGCGGTGGCAATAATCAGTTGATTAGTTACATTGATTATGATTATGGTATAATCATAACTAATATAATCATATAATCACCTAGGGCAAGAAGGGGAGGAAGTGGTTAGTTGATTTGGCGATCATCGGTAGATGTGCCGTAGTACTTCCGAAACGCGAAAAAGGTACTAGAATACATACAAATAAAAGCCGTGCGCTCCCATTAAGGTACGGCTACAGCACCGTATTCTATTCTTCCTTATTGTTAACACCAACCTCTATTACTATACCACCCCCCCAAAACCTAGCAGATAAGGCAGCAGATAAGCATTCAGAGTACGAATAAACCCTAGAAAGCCATCGCCGACTTCCTAGCACGGGAATTAGGCAGACATGCGGCGTTAAGTATTTTAGTAAGACTTTCAAGGCCCTCTACTACACTAAAAATGTCACTAACTTCTATATTAGGTAACTAAGGTATAATCATATAATCAACATAATCAATCAGAATCAGAGTCGGTGATTATTTGATTATTGCCAGGGCTGGCCGTCTACGGCGAATTCGCGCAGTTGGGTTCCGATATTTTGGTACGACCTCGTCTGGAATGAGATACGAGTAGGCCATGATTCGGGATTCCAGAGGCAGTTGCTGGAAGGGGAAATAGCCCAGTCTTTTTGGGAGCTTCGGAGATCCAACCGGCTGAGACGCGCGTTAGTGATTGCAACACCAATTACAACTATGATCCACGGTAGGTGACTTCAGTTACGCAGCAAGAGACCGATATTCTTGTTTGGGCTTGGCCCATCAGAACAATCAGTGATAGGGCTACAAACATACAGTTGGATCGATCAATTCTGGCACTGTCGTCACAAGTGGTATTCAAAACTCACCTCTATCATGTTCCCTTTCCTAGATCAACGCGCCTAATTTGCACCTCTGCGAATTAGCTAAGGTGAAACTATCTTATCGACCTAGCTTGTTATTGAACCAGTATGTAACAAATACTAATAATGCGTGACGGAAAAAAAACTTCACCAGCAAGTGAGCTATGTCAAATGAATGGCTCGGTAGAGCCTTGCTGCTCTTGCCGTTGGAGTTATTGTTGAGCAGTGGTTAGATCATTGAAGGTTTCTAGTTTAGAGTTGAGGTAAGACTGGGAGGTTGATGTTCAGGTGAGGTTTGGGTGAGACTGAGAGATTGATGTTTAGTCGCAGTTGAGCACAGATAAAGTTGCTAAGGAGATCACTTCGCAACTGCATGATGTGAGATTGTCAATTCATTAGCGCTTGTGGTAAGTCCCTAAACGGCGGATAGGCACCTCAAAATTGGGAAATGGTCGCTGGTTTCGGAAATACAGCAGGTTAGAATAAATAATCTATGGATTAATATAGTGCAACTGGGATAATTTAGCAAAACTGAGTGACGACGACTATTTGGTCTCATGCCTTATGTATCATTGAATGTGATACCAAGGAACATACCAGCTATTATTTTACCAGTTTAACGTACGGTTATACGCAGCAACCTATCATAAAATACCATAATTGCTAATAACAGGGACTCTCGGATACCGAAAGGTCTAGCACATTCCAAGAAGAAGACTGGAGCAGTGTACATACAGTTCCCCCATCTATTTTAATTCGTAAGATATCGGTAGGTAGGACTTTTCTCCTACAAAAAGAACGCTACCATGCTTTAGACCGTCTGCCTATCACTAAATCAGTATCCCTTACGCCGTTGATATAGGCGCAATAACTAACGAGCCAATTAGAACCCGTGCATTTGATCAATTTTTGTTGTTGTTCGCGCACGGCTCACATTTCTATTGCGCCTCAACAGCGTAAGGGATAGATGCACGAATTCTTGACATCTTATGCTCCGTAGAGGAGGAAACTTCATTTAATATCCCAGTTAGCCTTCGCGAACGACCTTGGATACTTAATAAATTTGATACAGGCTCCTTATATGTTAAGCTTTAAAGTACTTTAGATGTTTATCTATCTATCGCAGTCACGTGAGGGGATATTTCATTTTTACCGTATGATTGGGAGGCGCAGGGCTATCCCTTGCAACGGTAGCGTCCTACGAGAATTGGACCGTGCGCAGAACACCAAAAACCCGAACCGAAAGTACGCGTATTTTCCATCACGGAGCCTTGATAATACAAATCCTATTGGACGGCTCTTACCGTAGGACACATTTTACCGTTGCAAGGGATAAGGTCACTCTAGGGCTAGTTCTTAGCGGTTTTGCTAGTACCTAGCACTCAAAATCTGCTAAGGATTTGCCCTAAAGCGACCAGATGTCACCGACCGCAAGCCTATAGCTGCAAAACTATCTAACTGTGGTAGTCGCACTAAGGCGGGTTCTTAGCGGTTTTGCTAGTTCCTAGCACCTGCTAAAGAATTGCCTTAAAGCGCTATCTACATGTGATGCATACTGAGTGCAAGGGATGGCGGGTGGGAAAAGCGAATTAGCCACGTAGTGACTGCGTTCGATATTCGCGAATATTGCAGGAGGTCTCAGCATTGTGCGTTGCCGAGATGGACACTGCCAAGCAATATATAGACGCTAGTATATAAAATAACTTATTGAGTGGCAAGGACTAAATGAATGGCCTCTCACGTGGATGTCTGTATGAACGACGCATGGGATGGAGATGCTCCGTTTTCTTCCCTTGCTCCCTGGGTCCCTGGGTCTCCCTCACTAGTCCCATCATATCATTTACGGCGTCCCGAGATTCCAATTACCCCTGGTTCAGTATCTCATGTGTACTTCTGTATTGCTAGTAGATTGTGGTCTTCAACCAGATTCTCTTTGCTCCATTCTATTGATGGAGGAATCGAGCAGTGGGAGGTCGTTGGTAGTCGATGCAGCATTCGGGATGGCTTACGTGATGCTAGTTCTGATCGTTGTTTTGTTCAAAGACACCGAGGAAGGGCTTGGATGCTTTTTGCTGTAGGGCTGTGGTTGGAGCTCGGGGAAGAGAGGACTTTCTCAAAACCAAGTTAACTTCAACGGGAGTTGACCTAAAAATGGTATTGACTGAACTTCTGACTACTCGAAATAGTATTTTCAATATTATTTCACCCTTCCTTTGCCTCAACTATATTTGATGCACAGTGTATCTTCAGTGATTATAAAGCTGACGAGGGTACCGGAAGAGTCCTCCACACGGGTTTCCTGCTTACATAAGCAGACTTCCTTTGTTCCGCTTTTGGTCGGTCTCCGTAGCAGTTACTTCGGTTTCCGTACCAATATAGGCCTATATTAAGGCCTATATTCCTCGTAGTTAGATTCCAATATTATTTAGTTCATTAGGTTATGAGCACCGGGCTGCTACTAAGCGCTACGGTCCAGCTGTTTAACCGTTTAGAAGATTGACACCTTACCACAGGTTGCATTAAGGGTTACCACACCCGTGCTAGTTATATCTTACTGTTCTACATTTGACGCCTTACTACAGGCCGTATTGAAGGTTACTACACCTGCGTACAAAATCATTCCTTATTATTAAATCTACGCGTTAAATTTGTTTATTTACGCGTTGCCATGGGTAAAAACTATCCAGGCATTTAACGCCTTAAGAATGACGGTTTAAATTGGCACCAATATTAGACGCAGCTCTACGCGTACCTATGTGGTAAGGGCCTTCTGCATATTATTTAAGAAGATACAGGCCCACCCCTCTACCCAAAGCTCCAGGAAGAAAAACCCACAATATCTATTGATCGAGTACTAGAAGACGCCGATAAGGAGGAGCGAGACGAGATCCTTGAGAGGTCCTAAGTCATCGCGGACACTAACGATTTAATTCACTCAACCAATAAGGTGCTCTACAATGAGTACAACAAGGAGCTTAAACAGTACAACAAGGACAACGGCAAAGTCTGTTTAGTTATCCTTGGTATAATTAACAAAGAGATTATTACTGCCCTAGAGCACAAGCAGACGGCGAAGGACTATATTGAACACCTTAAGCAATCGTTTAAGGCCCGTGGCTTGATCCATAAGGCTAACATATAGGAGACTTTTATCAACCTCTGTTTTTAATCAGACTAAGCAATTACTACTTTCTTAAGCCGTTACCAAGAAGCGGTTTAAGGAGTTAAGTAGGTAAAGCTTGCCCTAGATAACAAGATTATTATCTACCAATTTATTAACGCCGTTGACGAACACTTTGACAAGGGTATTATCTCAGTAAGCGACTCAGACGGCAAACCAGACAGTAAATCCTCTAATACCTAAATGGTATAGCTTTATAATAATCCCTACTAGCTTTATAAAACCCCTGTTAGCGTTATTTAACCCCTGTCTT
>Ga0307507_10001098_pt1 | contig 60126 bp, 43 predicted proteins | sample 7_EM_MG_FD_207223 | JGI IMG/M metagenome (GOLD analysis project Ga0307507, IMG submission 207223) | Populus trichocarpa ectomycorrhiza microbial communities from riparian zone in the Pacific Northwest, United States - 7_EM | ecosystem: Host-associated > Plants > Roots > Unclassified | place... | reverse complement strand
AACCTATTTAACACCCCTAAGCCTAATCTATAGTATATACCTAATATAGAATTACCTACTATATTTAGTGGGCAGACTATGTCGTAGATAAGTAGAGCAGATAATAATATTATATTAGTATTAGATACGTCGCGTATATCCACAGCATATGCAGCGCAGATATTGCCCCTACTATCTCAAAGTCAAACGCCCCAGACTATAGGTAAAAGGTATAAGTCTAACCTATCTACGGAGGAGATAGAGAAGGAGGCATATATACTCTATATAAAAAATATAGAGCGACGAATTAATAAATTAAAACAGGCTAAAGATATATATAATAAAGCGAAGGAGCTAGCAGAGCTTAAGAAGTGGGTGTAGAAGCATAGTATTAGCATATAGGGCGTATATGCACGGTATATATAGAGCAAGTATTATAGAGTTCCATCACTATAAATAAAGAATTAATTGATATAGGCCTATAGCCCCGCGCCCTATATTGGGTATATACCTAGCCTATCCATCCACTAAACTCCGCCTAAACTCCAACTATACATATTACATATTGCGTATATAGTGTGCAGGCCCAGTATATGCTGGGACTTAACCAGTAATATAGAACGAGCAGCAGGTTCCACCTATAGTAGGGGTGGCTTATATAGAGCATAAGCATAATATATATAATAGAATAAACTAAACTTACCAGAGCTCTTACTACTACTATAGTAGCGGCCTGTTGTTTTTCTGCTCCCTGTGCTAAATATTAGTAGTGTATATATAGGATATATGTAAAGCAAACCTACCGCTCTGGCGGCGTATAGATAGCAAGGGGGACTCCTTACAGTTGTTTAGGGGGGTTAGGCCGCGCTGCGTATATAGTTAGCGTATGCTAAATATATATAGGTAAAATACTAACCTTGCGCTTTAAGCTGGTGGAGGGAGTAGTTGGGCCAATATACTGTTTCCCTTATATTAGTATACGCCTAGCATAAGCGTGTGTTGATCTATGGTTAGTAGAAGACATTAGGGGTTTGTATATACATAGGGTATATATATATAAGCTAGCAATATAACCAAGTAGTGGTTTTAGTAATATATATATAGGGGATACGCTAAATTGAACTTTCCTAGTCTCCTAAACATAGAGTTAAGCGTTAGTTTTGGAATTGGGCAGTATCCCTAATAGTAGCCGTGCTTATTCCTTACACACGCTACCCTTAGGCCTATAAGTGCCTTTGGGTCTAAAATTAAACTTAGGGGGAATAAGTATATAGATAAATAGATATATATATTAGGGTATAGTGCGCATATATAGAAGTAACACTAGTGCTCTTACCTTATAATGGAATTGCCTGCTAAATTAGGTAGCAAACCCCTAGTCCTAGGCACTGCATTTAATTAGCTTAGGCTAAGCGTATGCGCGGCATAGGGTAGACATACATAAAGAGTATATAGGCATCTATATACTCCAAGATCCTAGAACCTAAGGGGCCATAACTATAGACACTATTAGCGACGCATATATAACGCATAGGCATAGATATACCTAGGCTTATATAGGTATCTTGCATCCTACTAGCTACTAGAGAGAACAAACAGCTTTAGGGAACTATAATGCATTAGCCTCGCATATACGCTATATATATATAGCATATACTTCTCGCCTGCAACCAGCTCTCCGACTAATGTGTTATTAGTAGTTAGGTTAATTACTATATATAGTAAGCATATACCAAGCTACTATAATAATATAGTAGTATATATAAGCACCGCTGTGCTTATTGCGGATATGCTGGTGATACTATAGCCATATTAGTAGAGCTGCAGGCGCTGCGCATATGCAAAACATATACTTGGCTAAGTAGTAAAGATATAGCCGCATATCTACGTACTATTAACTACAATATTATACCTAAACTTTGGCTTAGTATATGCTACGCATAGGGTGTGGATAAGTAATATACACTATAGTATTAACTAAAGAGAGCATAGAGGTGGCATTAGGTGGGTCTAGTATACGCTTAGTATATACCTATGTAGTATATAGAGCCGTATATACTCGCGTTATCTTAGACTGAAACGGTTAGGGCTATATATAGTTAGCATATATACTAGATATGCGGCTCTATATACACTTACGTCTTCCTCTAGCGAGAGCTGCTATAGCGCGCGCTATAGTTATTATAAGCATATACCGTGCATATACAATCCTATAACTAACTAGGAGTTACCTAACTAGGATTAGGATTTGGAATTAGACCTATAAGGCTTTATAAGTATAGTATATGTATATGCTCTGCATATGCTTACTATAGTAATAGCTAAAGGCAGAAGGGTTAGTGGTGGAGGCTACCTACAGGTTATTAAAGTCTGCGATTATTAGATTGCTCATAGTAAGCGTATATATGGCATATACGATAGTTAAATTAGTAATAGAAATTCGCCTTGTTCTTTCTATTAGCATATATAAGACCTATACCTATATTATACTATACATACTTATGGCATACGCTATAATGTTATAGAGAAGAAGTTATGGTGCGACTGTTATTATGGATATGCTACGCGTGTGCATGGGCCATGTTTTAATAACTAACTACCATTACCTTATATGGCTATTATTTAGCGCATATACGCGGTATATGCACTGCCATAAACTAGGATATTTGTAATTTAAGGATAAACGGCTTTATATTTTCTATTTTATTTAAATTGCATGTGTATTGCATATGCGTAGGCTTAGCGTGGTCTCAAGCTAATTATGGTCACGAAGCTGGTTTGCAAGTTCTGACCACGTTGAACTTTCTAACCACGCCGAGTCTTTTCCGTGACCACGCCGAGCTGTGAGCCCTACATCTTGCATTCCTTGTCCGGAGTATATCCGCTGGGCGGGATGCGGGTCATTCTTCGCCGGGAAGCCACTTCATGGCTTCGTGGCTTCGTATTCCCCTGGCCTTAACTCATAAGTTAGCACTGGGGTTCAGCAAGTGGTTCAGATGCTCAAGAGGAGCTTCAACCGTGTGAGTTTGACAATTTATTCGATATTTCAGCTGTCCTAGAACTCCTTCTGTTTCTCTACTTTCAGCCAAGACCAGAATATCCATCTCCAACCATCCAGTGATCATGGCAGAAAATGCAATCATCAGAGCTTCGTGCAATTGCCGCTCTTCGACATTTACTTTTTCTGTTCCAACGTCAAACCTGCCCCTCCCCGCTTATCTTTGCCACTGCAACATCTCCCGCCGCATTTCTGGCGCATTGTGCACCAGTTACGTAGACATCCCACCTGGCCCAGACGACCCTAAGCCCGACCTTACATCTCTCACACCCTACCAGTCTTCTGACATTCTAACGCGCTATTTCTGCCCAACATGCGGCACGCAAATGTATCTCAAGTATTTTTCAGATGGCCACATCTCTGTGTCCACCGGCACTCTAGACAGGTCCGATGGTTTCGTCCAGTTCCTAGGCCACATGTGGATACAGGACACGAAAGACGGCGGTGCGAGTGACTTCATTCCAACAATAAGGGGTAAAGAGCTGAAACGCTGGCTCACCGAACCGGGCCAAGGTGAAGAAACCCCAGCTAGGTGGAAGAGCGTGTCATCAACGCCGAAACCTCTATCAAAAACAGACAAGCTGTACGCCCATTGCCACTGCGGGGGCGTCAAGTTCTGGATATCGCGGCCGGGGGAACAATCCAAGAAAGCCGAATCGCCCTTCCCAGACCTACTAATTCCCTATCATACTAACTCGCCCGCAAATCCCTCTAACGAACCCTGGTGGCTTCCGCAGGAAGACTATTTTCTGGCTGGCACATGCGCATGCATATCGTGCCGTGAGTCTAGCGGCTTCGATATAACCTGGTGGGCCTTTGTTCCCGTCAGCGACATCACGCTCGGGAACGGCGAGCCCTTCCGGCGCTATTTCGGCACCCAGAAGACATATAGGAGCTCGCCTCACTGTACGCGGACGTTCTGCTCGCGGTGCGGTTGTACGGTGTTCTGGGATGGTGATGAGCGGCCGAGTTTGGTAGATGTGGCGCTCGGCCTACTAGACGCGGAGAGTGGGACCAGGGCGGAGGAGTGGCTTCATTACCATCAGGGTAGGGTAAGCTTCACTGAGTTTGCGAAGAATAGGGAACTTATAACAGGGCTGGAGGAGGGACTGAAGGCTTATAGGTAGAAGGCCAGCTCGGAGAAATTATATGCTGCTGACCTTCTATATTGTGCAAGTTGGGGTCTTTAGCCCTTTTTCACTTGCGAGAAGGTTTTAGGATTAATAAATTCGTCCTTGGATTGGCTCCATAGGAAGCATATCAACTTGTATCGCCTGTTCGCGACGCCAGGGGATTACTCAAATTGATATATATTGGCTTCCCATAGTAAACGGGCAATAATCGAATAGAGAGATCTACTCTACAGTGACTGAAAACTCCAATTATCGATTCCCTCCTACTCCTACCGGGCAATATGAACCACATAGTAACATCAGACTGTCAGTGCCGTCTCTATAGTATACTCCTGACCTCTCGCCAAAGCTCCATCATTCTTTTCAGGTGGTCCCTTTTTGTGCCAATATTTGAAGTCTCGTAATATAAAGTCGGCCATGCCAAGATCCCTGGAAGCTAAATCTCGGATGCAGGATCGTTGCCATAATAGCAATGATCACCATTGGACCCTCGAGGACCATGAATGGAATCTGCCCATTGAAGAGCTTACCATTGAACCCTCCACTTAGTTCTACGACACGAAACGCACTTCGAATGGAAATGGTCAGGACGGCGAGTACGAGACCTACTTTCGGTAGTCCCTTATTTCAGGTGATCCTGAGAAACAGCAAGCCGCAGAGACAACATACCATACAAAAGGCCCTTGAAGAGCAGCGAACTCGCGATACCCACAAACCTACGGCCCCCCACCGCCCTTATTCGACCTCACCCGTAAGGCAAACCCGGAGCAGTAAAGCGCGAAGAGGACTAAAAGAGAAGACTCGGAAAACCAAACCGACAATCATGATATTCTTACCGGTATTTTTCTCAGACAGTGATACGGCTGTGACCGCAACACCCCCTCCTAACCATCGCAACACGAGACTGAAAAGGTCGCAGCTGCAAAAAACAATGGTGCATGTGCGAGGTTTGAAACGAGAGAGGCTCATGCCATAAATGGTCACTATGCGTGTGAGGCACAGGTATATGCCTGTGCAGAGCAAAGCGGGAGCAATGGTCACGCAGATGAGGTAGATGAGAAACGCGTTGTTATCAAAAGGATTGATTTCCACCAAGACCCGACCAACTTAGCCGATGCCTTTTGGTGCTGCTGCCCAATAAACGCCCGAGCAATGCCAGCTCATCCGATCATAAATATGCGTTCCCTAGATTATGCTCCTTCAAATAATCGCCCCCCTTTTCATGAAACTCTGCTCTTGTCACGAAAGCGTGTCTCGAATCTGCTTGGTTAGACCACTTGGCAGCGCCCCTCCACGCATCTAGAATTGAATCCTTCGCTTTGCGCACCTTCAATGTTGCGTCTGCTGGTAAAACGGCGCGAAGCTCTTTCCTTAAACGGTCTTCGAAGCCTTGGAAAAGGGTGTTCCCACCAGTGAGGAATATGTCCTTTAGGACGTCATTGCGTAATGGGGAATCAACTAGGCGTTCTGTGAGAATGCCCGCAGCAATCTCTACAAGACCAGCTTGGTCGAGACCGGCGATTGATGGCTGGAATACTACTTCCGGCACGCGGATCCGTTCCACGTTGAGGTGGATTTGGTGCATTTCGCGCTGACTCTCTGGATCGAATGGCCAGGGCCCACGAAGGAAAGCATGTATCATGCTTTTGGTCCAATCGGACTGCGCTTCACGCGTGCTCTGCTCTGTGAAATTTGGGTCGTGTTTGAGGAGCTGCGCTTCTATGGTCTTGAGACTTGCATTTAAATCCTCCTCTTCTTCATCATCGCTTTGCTCGCCTGTCGCAATCGTGCGGTAGACGCCCCAGTCGGCATCATCTGCGCCAAAAGTGTCCTCGTCGCCGCCTCGTCGCCGTTTCTTCGTTGGGTTATCGGAAGCTAGATTGGCGATAGACTTCATGCGCATCTGATTTGCAAGGGATTTTCTATTACCAAGCTCAGCTTTTAGGCGTTCGCGATCTTTGATCTTTTGAATGATTGTCTGAATGTGAAAAGTTAGCGAGTGTTCATAATAGTGTCGGTGCTTTCCAACCTGACGAGCAAGCCTGCGCTCTTCTAGCCAGCCCTCAAGGTCCTTTTCGCGTCTTTCATTGTCCAGCTGCTCTTCTTCTGCTAGTCTCGCCTTCTCGCGCTCCTTCTCTGCCTTGGCACGGGCACGGGCTTCATGATTCGATTTCATCAGCCGCTGTTGGCGCTTTTGTTTGAGGCCTTCCTCATCAAGCTGATCATCAGGAACCTCAAGTAGAGGAAAGGTTGGCTCGTCCTCCTCTTCGTTCTCCATATCTCCGACGTCCTTATTTCTAGCTTTCCGGATCGACTTCTCCATCTCCCTGATCTTCTTTTCCAACTGAGACTCGTCGTCAAAATCATCTGATTCAAGAAGGCGCTTCCCTTCTTTCTTCGTCGTCGCCTGAACCCTTTGTTGCAGGTCCTTATAGTATACCAACTCTTGCTCTTTGCGAATAAGTTTCTCAAGCCTCATCTTCGCTGCTTGCTCCTGTAGTCTTCTTCCACTCTCTTTCCGTTTTTCAGCTGCCCTGGCTAACTCTTCTTCGGTCTTCTGAATGACTACTTGTTCCGTGAAAGGGAATTGAATAACATGATCGCGCTCCTCAAGCCCCGTCCAGTCCAGATATCGACAAAGTTCTTGTTCGTAATTTTGAGAGACATAGCAGTGCTCGCGTACAAGGTCCTCAGCTTGAGGGTCGCTGATCTTTCCAGGGAAAGTAGGATATTTGAGTTTTAGAAGCTTGAGAAGGTATTCGGCGCTTTGAAAGCGCCCCCAGTTTAATCGAGTAGCCTGTGAGAGCAAGGCCTTCGATTCAACAACTGGGATGAGATGGGTGGCGGCGTAGGAAGATGAGACTACCAAGCCATGCTTCCCACCGTTGTAGTTGTAGGAAAATAGGGAATCGATACCATACGCTACCGAAGGCGCTCCATAGCACTCGAAAAGAATTTCGGACATAGCTGCACGTTAAAATTTATGTTAGACTCAACCTGCAAGATTTTAGCAATTGTGACATACTCTTTCGTGTATAGCCTAGGTTAGCGACGGGCTCAGTCATGACTATAGGCCTGCCAATACTGCCATTGGCCCCATCTACTCCTAGCTTGATAAACACATAGTCCAGCACACCTTCCACTACATCCCAGTTGTTCACAATATTACTTCCGGGCTCGTATATGTTCTTCGACTGGCCCCGCGCAGTCCCATCGGCATACACGTCCGATCCGACAAATGTAAAGGTCCGATTCAATTTGCGGTCGCGGTATCGTGCCATGAGAGGGGGGATGGAGAATCGGGGTTTCTCGTCAAAAGACCAGCCGGCGCGCACAGCTGAAGATCCTGTAGAGTACACGGGTTAGTAAATCTGCAAAGAAGCTTCCTCAATGATGATGAAAACAGGGGAGGCTGGGTACCATTATCGATGACGATGGCCGTATTGGGGGAGCTCCTTCGATAGCCTTCGGTGTCTATGAGTCGGAAGCCTTCAAAAGGTGGGTCATTGACGCTCCACAGTTTGGCGGGAGGCGGTTTGGGCGAGTTCCCTCCAGACGAGGATAAGTTCTCATTAGTGGTTGAATGGCCCATGGTGAAGTAGGGAAGGACGAGAGAATAGTTGTTTTTTATATCATTTCAGAAGTTCAAAGTGGTGTAAAGTTTGAGGATTGGTGGCGTTCATTTGAGTGTTTGTGCAGAGCATGTTGCTAACTGGTGAAGCTCGGCTTCGGAAATGCTCAGAATATCAGGAACGTTTGTACGCGATAAGCGCGCGTTTAAATAACACCTCTCCACTAATCCCTAACGCCTGTGCCAAATTGAAGAGACAAATCGAACTACTACCAAGAGCAAGGCATCCACTAGTGACTTGGGGATTACGAGGGATCTTTGAGGCTGTCGGTCGCTGCGATACGGGTCAGGGATGTTATTCTTATATTGAAAGATAAATAAAACTAGCCTTCAAGGTGGAATAGAACGTTAGATTGATAGTTCTTGAACATCTGTGCCACCAGCTCTACATTCATGTTTTGTATATTAATTTCCTGCGGGCCGGCGTGATCAGACTAGTTCGTTATAAATATTGGAACGGTAACATACCTGTAGATTCTTATTCAAAACCATGATTGCCTCATTGAGCTTCTCCTATGGCAAGATATTAGTGATCGTCAAATCAAACGATGCGCCAGTTAGTGACTTACAACATTTGTGATGATCCTTGAGAGTAGAAGATTCTGCTGATGCTCGTGTGGGCTTTCCTAGACGCACGATGTCAAATCAGAAATTTGCTCTCTGTAACATGTATTCCTACAGCATACCATCGTAAGCAACTGAAATCGCCCAAACAGAAGAAAACTTTACAGAGAAGTCCTCTGCTTGGAGGTCTGCGTGTTGTTTATTACAGCTTGAACGCCATGCGCGGCAAAACAACACGATGTTTGTGGCGGCAAAACAACTAACCGAAAACAGTAGTCGGAGATCATCCAACAGTTGCATAGTGTTGATCTTTATCATCGAGTCTTTTCGCATATCACCTCGGTTTCCTTAAATTTACCGCCAAGCTACTCACTTCACCGTCTAAATTGATTCTGTTACTACACCATGGCTCCCATTACTCAGGCTTCGGACGAGAGCAATCACCAAGCTTTACTTGACAAGCTCGACCTCTATGCAATTTCCAAACCCTTCCGTAACGCGCACTGGAAGCCTCCTCAGCGACGTAATAAAAATGTCAAACAGATTATTGCAGATGCATCTCGCAAAGAAGCGTCTGTCATGGCCACGCAAAACAACAGCGGCAGCTCCACTCCCATGATACCACACTCTGTTATGGCAACTGGGGGTGCCGCCACACCAACCAACGGGACTAACTTACACCCAAACATAGCGCAAGCAGCACAAAGTCTTTCAACCCTAGTTTTGGAGAGAAATAGCAAAGCTGCTTTGACTAGTGGGCCGGCCGCAACATACACCAACATAGAGTCTGCTCCATCCCTCCATCCATCCAGTCAGCGCCATTACTGCGACATCACTGGGCTCCCCGCACCATATACCGACCCAAAGACTAGGCTAAGATATCACAACATGGAGGTTTTTGGGGTCATTCGAAATCTTGGCCCTGGGGTCACAGAGGGCTATCTGGCAGCGAGGGGGGCGCATACGGTGCTGAAGTGATAGATAACTGCAAACTTGGGCAGCCCTGGATTGGGGAATATGCGAGCTGGACAAGGGCCACCAAAGGTTTTCGGACAGACTGCAAAATGTATTAAGGGACACCAGTCTTATCAAAGGATCCTGCCCAGCAGCTGAATGTAGGACCAACAAAGTCAAGCGTCTTCCACCCACCTTGCTCCTTTCGAAACAAGGCTCAAGAGGATGCTCCGGCTTAATCATGATCTTGATCATCAGTCTTCGCCCAAATGACAGATTACCGGGATCACATGGAAAGGCGGATCCCAGTTACAGCAGACAGAAGCCACTGTCGTCAAGGCGCTCATGTATGGTAGACCTCTGATACGGTTATAGTTCAAATGAATGAACTGGCAGTTTTGACAAAGAAAATGCAAATCTCATTCCAATTGGTACAATGGCGTGGATGAAAAGTGTTGAAGTCAAGCCAGCAGTTGGAAATACAACCCTTATCAGTAATTTAATTAACGCAAGAGCTGCTCTCGAAGCTTTCTCGTAACAGTTGGTAAGAGTCAAGGGCATGACCGATAGGACGGACAGAACGGACATTCGACAATGGCTCGCGCACTTCGGCAAAACGCCGGACTAGTTTCGCTTTGTTGCGGCTCCAACGGCCTTGTGCAATGTGAAGAGGACAGATGCTCAGGCAACATCAACACGAGTGGATTATCACCATTATTGCTACCCCTCATTGCTTTCTTTCTGAAATACTAGCTTTCTACTAGTTCAACCCTCCAAGATGCCGACAATGTGGTTATCAGATTCCCAAAGTTAGTCCTAGGGCCTTTAGCTCACCCCCGAACTTTACTAACCAATCCTGAATACAGAAATTGGCGTCGCCTTTTGTTCTGGGGGTAGGTATGACTTACGTTACTCTGCTGCGTCAGAATCCTGAGTTCTAAATCATTAACCCAGGGGGCTTCTTCCTTCTCGGCGGCGTCATGATGTTTTTTGACCGAGCAATGTGAGATCATGCACCTTATCTTATACTTCCAATATCCTTAAACTCTCCAGAATCCTGACATGTGGATTATCTCTAGGTTAGCAATGGGAAACGTATGAACCATCTACTTGTGATCATTGGATTTCCGACTCCGCCACGGCCTCCGCTTATCTACGTCTCAGATCCTATTTCTTTGCGGTCTAACTCTTATAATTGGCCTCCAAAAAACCGCACTATTTTTCGCGCGTCGCCAAAAACTCAAAGGCACCGCTGCGTTCACTGTCGGCATTCTTCTCATACTGTTCAGATGGCCCCTGGTCGGTTTCCTGGTCGAATTGTATGGTATATTTGTGTTATTCGGCGACTTTTTCGCTACAATAGCAGGGTTTGTGGGAAACATACCGGTTGTAGGACCATATATTGCGCAGGCTCTGGAGAAGATTAGCGGTGGGAGGAGGAATGCTGAACTGCCTGTCTAAATTATAGAGCGAACCACTTGTAAGATCACGGCTTCTACTCTATGAATGCATTATAGAGCGGGTACAGGACAAAGCAGCACACGTCACGCGCAATATCGCGAGTCAACAGGGTCGAGGCGCCCAAATCGGAAATCTCAGGACTCAACAAGAAGCTTAAAGCGAAGAGATAGCCGGTTGGCTTTGTAAATGCATCAGAGCAACCAATGAATGTCTAACATCCAATTCACAAACACCTTTTTCATATCCAAGGAAATCCCCAAAATGCTGAATGGTATGCAAATCCCAGGCTCCAAATGCTAACTTTTAGTCCGCGCCGTTAACAGTACCGTTCTTCGCTCTGCGTTCCCGGACCGCCGCTGCCAGGTCCTCCAGCACTTGAACTGTCATCTCCCAGTCTATACAAGCATCCGTAATGCTAACACCTTTCTTTAGTCCGCTAGGGCCTTCTGGAGGCACTTTCTGGTTACCCTCGTTGATGTTCGACTCAATCATAGCGCCGACAATGCCAGTTTCACCGTTTCGAAGTTGCTCAGAAATCGCTTGGGCTACGAGCGGTTGATTGCGGTGGTTTTTATTCGAGTTTCCTGGTTTTACTTTGTCAGAAAACGTTCTATCCAAATCGATCTGGTCACGTAACATACCATGGGAGCAGTCGATCATCATCACCTCTCTCTGGCCTTTCTTTCTCAGTGCTTCTCTTGTAGTCTTGACGCTTTCTTTGTCATAATTAGTTCCCTTTGTGCCACCACGCAATACGACAAAGCAATGCTCATTCCCACTCGTCTTAGTAATAGCAGCAAGGCCCTGCTTAGTTACGCCCATGAAGTGGTGCTTAGCAGCAGCCGCTCCTATGGCATCCACAGCTACCGTCAAGCTTCCATCCGTGCCATTTTTGAATCCGATAGGGAACGAGAGACCAGAGGCTAGTTCGCGGTGTAACTGAGATTCGGTTGTGCGAGCACCAATGGCACCAAGCGAAATCAGATCTGCGAGGAACTGAGGGGAAATTGTATCAAGCATTTCGCTTGCGATTGGCATTCCCAGAGAGGTCAAGTCGCAGAAGAGCTTCCGACTCACACGCAGACCTTTGTTGATTTGAAAGCTCTCATCAATGTCGGGGTCGTTGATGAGTCCTTTCCAACCCACAGTCGTTCGTGGTTTCTCTAGGTATGCTCTCATAATGATGAGGAGGTCTTTGTTTAACTTGTCGGCGAGCTGCTTGAGCCGCTGGCAGTACTCAAGCGCGGTAGCTGCGTCATGGATCGAGCAGGGCCCAACCATGACGAGGAGACGATCATCCTGCTGGGTGATAATTCGGACGGCTTCTCGACGGCCTTGAATAACTGTGTGCTGAGTGATTTCTGGGGCGGGAATCTCGGAGGACAGGAGTGCTGGAGGGATCAGAGGATCGTATCCAAGAACTGCGTGTGTCAGTAGAAAGTGAAAAGCGCGGACGAATGCAAATTCCTTATTTACCGCGCACATCATCGTTGATAACTTGATTGGTGTCTTTGATTGCCATCTTGTCTTATGCGGCCTAGCAAATGAACAAATGAGGCTTTTGGTGCAAGTAATCGGAGAGCTAGAGTAACAGAAACAAGATAACAAGCTCAACGTTGCTTGGATTATATTGCTGGGGTATTGCGAGTGTGCCAGGTAGCGTCCGAATGCACTAGCAGGCACAATTGAAGGGAGTGTAGGGACTTCGTATACAAGCTCCTAGATGGAACGATGACACGAATGACTCTTTAACTTAATTTTTTTTGTTGGTGGGGTGTTTGCTTACTTCGTTCTTCACCGCCCGGCGACCGCCCTCCGTTCCTGCCTCATCCCGCGACTGCCCCTGGTCACTCCTGCTCTTCGCGCCCTCGCACCTCTGAAACACCACTTCACTAGCATCTTCTCCTGAGCGCTGTCTACGGTCATGTCGTTTCTGGGTCGTTCACTCCGTCCTCTTTCTCTTCAGTCTATGTCTTCATTTTTCCGCTCAGCGTGTTGACCACGCCTCCGTAATTGACGTCCACCATGTTGTGTGCTCAGCCCACCAAACGTCGGAGAGATGATAATGATTCCGACTCAGGGGACGAGAGATACCAAAAGGTCCGCAATGTCCTTCGTCCAGCCTAAAAGACGGTTGACTTATTCGAACAGAAATCGCGAAGTCGTTCTCTCCAGGACCTTGAACAGTATGCATCACCGCATACTCTTCCCCTACGTCCGTCTGAGACACCTCCCAGAAACTTCGGCTTCCCGAATGCTATGACACCCGCTCATTCAGACCATTCCAGCAATAATTCACCTGCTCCGCTTTTCGACGAAATGCACTTCCCCGACGGCCAAGCTGACGTCGACATGGAAGATGATGATCTCGATATCACCTGCTCCCAGCCACCTGATTCTCCACTGGCTCCTTTCCTTCGCCCTGCGAGGTTGAATGCCCAGCTGTTTCAGGAGCCCAGCTGCGGAGGCCGCATTCCTACACCCATCCATGGAACTTTTTATCCTAGACTACCTTCCCGGTCGACCAGCGACGTCAGTAACATGGACCTTGAAGATGTAGCAATAATAGCTACCAGTCGAAAGCAACCCGAGAGGGATCGTCGAATGCCCTCGCCTATTAGTGAAGATGAAGCAGACAGTACTACCATGACTGAGAGTCAGCTCTCGCGTTTGAGTGTTCGCGGGACGGAAGGCATGGAGATGGATGAAACGATGCGTTCGGCCGGTCCGACGGCAAAGAAGGGAAGAGCAAGAAGTGGCGCCATCACTGATAAGAGGAAGTTTTCTATGGGATATCGAGATGATTGCGATAAATGCAGGGCGAGAGTTCCTGGACACTACAGCCATTTCTTACCGGGATGATGGGTCAATTTTTACCCCGGAATGCTGCTTGGCCGACTATACATTGGCATATCGATAAAAGGCCTACATTGTTATCCATTAGAGGGATCATGGAGGTGTACATAGCGTAGATATTAGGAAATCTATGCAGTTATGAACTAGATCCTATGCTCGCTAGAACAAATGTGTATGTGAGATGTTTACTTTGCACTGTTCTGAAGACTTCTGAAGATTGGTCTAAAGTGCCTGTTGCCAAACGAACCGCAGCGTACCGAAATCAAAATCAAAATCAGACGGTAGAGCTTTCCGATGCTCACTTCTTTACTTCTTGATGATCTTCGCCAGAAAATGTGTCCCAGCCAAAGGCGTCTCATAATAAGACTCAATTGCCACACATCCTGCCCTTTCATAAAGTGCCCCGCTTTCTACATGGACGGCAGTGTGTCCAACCTAATCTCCCGATATGCAGGTGCCATCGCAACATCAACGATCGCATTAACCAGCGTTTTGCCAAGGCCGAGTCCTCGGTCTTATGGGGTGACATAGAGTCTTTTCATCTCACAGCATCCAGGAGGATCAAATGGCAGAGAGCCATGCAACCCGCAGAGATCCCTCACTGTTCTGAGCCATCAGGAGTTCACCTTTTGAATATGCATATTTCTAAGGTATGGAAGCTATTTCGGATTGGAAGTTTTGGAAAGTAAGATCTATATCTAGGGACTCTGCGTAGGTGGTAAAAAGAGCTGTTGTTGCCGAGAGGTCTTCTGCAGACCGCATAGGCGCAATACTAAATACGCTCTTATCATTCATCTTTTAGTTTTGAAGAGCTTTGATTGAGAGTGAGTCGTGTCAGGAGCGATAATCAGCCTTACCCTGAACTCAATTCATTACCTCAGCAAGCTCAGACACAGATAATCAATAAGCGGATATCGCTAACCATTTTGGTTAAAAAGTTGATTCTATGGTATTGGTAAGTGAAAGTAGATAGGCACGTGATAGGGTATCTGCATTAATACCCGCTCGAGATGAGCTTATATCGTGAGTATTGAGAGAATGAGTTGGCCGGAGCGGGAAGATCTCGGTTGCGATTGGCTTGACGCACAGACCCTTTTGACGAACTTTCCCATGCGAACGCAAAGGGAAGCCGCGACATCACTTTTCCCTTCATCAAGCTCCATCCGCGTCTCTCGCGCCTTTTCCTTTCCCCTCCCTCCCTACCCTCGTTTCAGTTCTTGTCGCAGTTCCGACATGATCGCTTTGTTGTGAACGTGTTCGTTTTGTAGACCATACAGTCTCAAGGAGTGTGCCGTACAACATTGAGATAATTCTTCTTGTCTCTTTTCCGTGCGCTTTCGTCAACTAACGTCAGTTCTCAACAATCATGTCTGATTCATATCGGCCTCGCCACCATGGTGGCAAGTCTTACCCTACCAGGACCTCTCGATACAAAGATCGAGATGCTCCTCCACCTCCGCCGCGTGAACGGGATCCTCCCCCAAGGCCTCGCAACTCCCCTCCTCCCATTTATCGCTTTAAGGAAGGCGATAGCTACAGGCCGAATCATGGCATCCGCGATTCATATTACCCGTCCAATGACCGCCACTTAGACGATCGTATAGATAACTCCTATTCACATCGTGGCGACCGGCGTGACGAATTTACATTTCGGTCCACCCAGGAAGGTTCCCGCTTCGCTATAACCAATGCAGATTCAACTAGGCCTCACAAGCGTTCGCGACAAAACGCCGGCCAAGGCTACAATGAAAGAAGAGGTCGAGGTGGTTACTTTCGCCCCATAGCCCCACACGAACGTCCACTTCTTCAATCCCGCAGGGATAGAACTCCTGAACAAATGCAGGGCATGGCTGATGGCTCTACCCGATTCCTTGCTCTAGAAGATGCATCAGAGAGCGAAGCTGATATGGAAATGGAGTCTGAAACGGATGAATCCGTTGCCATTCTGGAAACTAACGATGACACACCAACAGAAGATGACGAATTTCTAGGCCGAAAAAAGACCCGTGTACATGCGCAACGCCAAACAGACGGCGATTCTGTCCCGAAGTGGTCGAATCCAGACCCGTATACTGTGCTTCCACCTCCGGATGAGACTCAGGCGAAGAAAAAGGATGTCGTTCAACTCATCCGAAAGGCTAAAGTCATTCACACCGAAAAGGCAGCGTCAACCAATCCTGTTGCTGACAATGATGATTTCATCTCCTTCAACTTTGGTGATGAAGCAATTGAGTTGTCAAGTGACGATGAGCCTGCCCTCCCTAAAAACACCCCTACAGGCCCTGCACACTTCAGCCATCGTAATCACCTCCATCCAGAGCGCTCTTCTCGCGCTCCCGGCGCTACCGCACCCTCTGCGAATCCATCTTCGCTAGGTCCGCCGCCGTCGGACATAGGCAATCCGGTTCCTCCGCCTCCAAAGACCCCTCCTCCTCCACCGCCCACAAATGCTTCTCTCACCGGCTTACCCAACCAAATCAACTTAACTGAAGCGGTTGACGTGTGGCCACCACCTGATATTCGAGCTACAGTAAATACTTACCAGAAGAGCCCTAATGATGCTAGCTTCCCACCACGCCCACAGCAGCAGGGTACTAAGCGCAAACGCGAACGAATCGATGGGAGAATTGTACGAGAGTGGTTACCCGAAGATCGCAAGACAGCTACTCCGTGGTGCACTGTAGACCACTCTCGTACCGAAAAAATGGGCTACTGGTAAGTCAAACAGTAGGACTTTCTACTTGTAGATATCGAGAGTGCTTTGTCACTAACCAATTCTTGTTTAGGCTTCATAAGGAGATCTGCGATTTCTACGAATTTGTTAAACCTCACGACTATGAACACTCTCTTCGCAGTGAACTAATCACCCGCGTTTCTAAGTGTCTTACATCTAAATATCCAAATGGCCAGGTGCATTGTTTTGGATCATTTGCTGCCGGGCTATATTTACCGACCGCAGACCTTGACCTTGTCTTCGTCTCCAATAGTTTCCATTCTGGTGGCGTAAAGGTGTTTGGGCAAAGTCGAAAAGACATTAGAAAAATCGGAGAAGTCCTTAGGAAGAGTGGCATCACCCAATATGATTCAATGGAATTCATCTTAGGAGCTAAGGTGCCTATCATCAAATTTGTTGACCGTATAACCGGTCTGAAAGTCGACATGTCTTTCGAAAAGTTGGATGGCTTAACCACCAACAAGACTTTCCAAGCCTGGAAGACTCGCTATCCGGTGATGCCTACCCTTGTCACGCTCGTCAAGCACTTTCTTCTTATGCGTGGGCTGAATGAAGTGGTCTCTGGCGGTCTCGGGGGCTTCTCAGTGACCTGCTTGGTTGTTAGTATGATTCAACAAATGCCTGCTGTACAAAGTAAGAATATGGATCCAGCACATAACCTGGGAGACCTTTTCATGAATTTCTTGGACTTGTACGGAAATAAGTTCAACCTTGCGACTACGAGAATCCGCATGAATCCAGCTGGCTTTGTTCCGAAGGTAGTCTAGCGCTATCGTTTTTAATTCGAAGCTAATAATATTTAGGGACCCTACAGCCTAGGCGGCAATGCACGGGAGAAGCCTAACCGCCTTTCCATCATCGATCCGAATGCACAAACCAACGATATATCGCGAGGCTCTCACCAAGTAGAACTCGTATTCAAATTGTTTTCCGAATCATACAAGATGCTCCAACAACGCATGGCTAAGCTGCAAACTGAACGTACCAGGAATGCCAGTATCTTAGAGACTATATTTGCGGGTAACTACTCATCTTTCCAACGGCAGCGCTACCACCTACATACACTCCATCGGAAGTAGGTTAGGAATGCTGCAGGCTTGTAAGAATGAAGTTGTCTTTAGTATGTGTTGACAATTGCCGTGGTGCGATTGAGCCAACAAAGAGATCAGCACTGTCCGAGATCGACCCTAATATGAATTACAATGAGGATTTAGCAGACTTGAAGCAACTGCAACAGGAGAAGGGAGTGATTGCAAAGTTGCAAGCTAGGCGACATTCGCTCTGGTATCGGCCTTCTAGCGATATGATCAGGGCGCAGCATTTCAAGCGTACACATCCTGGGGCTCTGGTGGTTCCTGAGAGCCTCTCGCACGAGGATTATCAGACTTTAGCCCAACTTGCGTATGGCTATTTGTAAGGCTTCATGATTACATGTCTCCTGAGGAATGAATAGCAGGCTCATATATGAGTCTAATTACGTGTATATTAGCCTTTCATGATTCCATGGATTGTTTTCTTTTCTTTCTCGACGCTTTTGACGTGCAGAATTGCTAGGATAGCATTGCTAGCTGACCGTCGTGCACAGAGTCACAGCCGAGTACTCTTTAATAGCCTACCTAGACTTGTCTTTGGAATTTTTCGTCAGGACTAATTACAGCTACCGGTTTCGACAATAGCCTATCTCGCTGCGGAGGCAGTTGCGAGCACTTTTCTCGTCATTGCGTTCGCTTTATGCGTGCCTCTGAAGAGGAATTATCTCCAAAGATGCAACAAATGGAGGTTTTGCCAACCACGCAGCTTCTAGATCTTGCGGATAGTTTAGTTTTGGTATTTCGTGAGCTTGTTATTGAGCCTGCGGTGGAAGGGAGTAGTTCATGTCGTTGGCTGTGCGCCCATAGATGAATCCTGTTGATGATGGCGATCGTGGAGTATTTCAATGTTTAATGGCTCTTAGTCTCAACCACGCTCTCTATCTGACGGGCTTGACTAGTACATTTGTGGGAGAGGCTCAAACCACCACGAATAACCCGACCGACCCTCATAGTACTGCCACATGTACAAGATTGAGACATAGACCATAAATGGTCAGAATTCCTGATCACATATAACATTCTTCATGAGAGGTACTACGACATCGTGCGAAGTAGACGATAATTATTACTCGACCACGAGTTCATGTACCGTACTACAAACGAACAACAAACCGAAACGCCTAGCCTCACTTTCTCCACATATACCTGCCTGAAAAGCGTGTGAAAACCTTGTACAACGTTGGAAACTTATAGCGCCCTTACTTTAACTACAAAAGTTTTACGTGTACGCCGAAGGTTCCACCAATCCTGCGGGTACGCTTCCAGACGGTTTTGGATGAAGTCGACATCTATGCAGGAGCTTCTAAAGGTTTCGCACTGTGAATCCCAAAAAGTGTGTAAGTATGGCACCGACTGAAATGGAATGGAATCAAGAAGCTAGGTATCATACGTGTTCCCCCACTTTGTATAACTCGAACTCCCACCATGCGAGCACCCACTCACGCGTCTCCCTGGCGGACCCGTTCTCGCTCCCACACCATGCTCCCATGCTCCACTCGCACGCCGCACTTCTACGCCGCATCCTTCTTGCTGTCTAAACGTGTGACCCGGGACCGCTTCAATTTCTATAGCGTTCAGTCTTCTTCATCAGGACCATGACGTGCGCGACCCATAATCACCAGCCACCAAAGAGTCCCTCGCCGTTTCTTGCTCTTCCCGCAGAGATCTGCGACCAAATCTACCATAACATCCTGGACTTCCCGGGTCTCAAACCTGCGTTTGAAGAGATGGGGAAGTATGACGAGAAGGCAAGAATACTGGTTCTCCAACGACGTCCTCCGAGGCCGATGGCATAAACGTCGTGGTGTGCGTCTTGCTCAGCCTTCGATCCTCATGGCCAGTAGGTTGATCAGCAGGGACGCTTTAGATTTATTGTATAGGAAGACTCTTGTACTAGATTCGACCTCGCCAGATCGTACGGCTACTGGTAGCTCTTTGATATTACCGAGTTCATCAGCCAAAGTGTTCTACAGAGGGTCGAGTGGGTTGCATTGAAGCTTGATTTCAGCACCAATGGGGGAAAGGCTTGGATACGATACCTCGAGATGCTGAGCGATACGTGGTGTCAGCGTCAAAGTCTTAAAGAGCTGCGTGTGGAATCCCTTAACGCGGATCCACGATGCAAACCTCAATCGGCTTATTGCCGTCATTTTTTCTCGTGTACGTCACAACATTCAGCTCTAGGGCACGAAGTACTAATAGGCTAGTAGTTGAGATATTTTGTTGACGGTATTAGGACTCGCAGGCGAGCTGCTAGACGGGGTACGAGAGATAAGAGATGGGCGGGGCTCCAGGGTCAAAAGGTACATTACTCGAGAAGACGGTCGAACAGCTGGATACACATAGCAGTCGTGATAATATCAATACTATAATATTCTAAGTTCCTAATTGTAGTTAATTAACGCTGTATCCCAATCTTAGAGCTTCTAGGTATATAACAAATTTTTTCAAGGCTTCTAGAAAATTAATCGGAATCTTACTATAGAACTACGAGTATTGCCCCCTTTTTGCTTAATAAAGGGATAGAGTAGATAGACCGAGGCACTGGTTGGATACGCAGGAACGGGACGTATCTTATCTCGGCCCAGTCTCTTCATCTAACCGCTAACTTACCTGGCAGCGATCAATTCGCTTAGTCCGATGACGTGGATTGCCAGGAGCAGTGACCAACTTCCAACTCCAGAACCCCTCAATTGCCCATATTCTCTCTTTCGGTAATCTTGAATAGGTCCTTTCAAAGTGCTGCATTGATGCCTCATTGAGAGATAGCTATCGCTATGGCTTCCACTGGCCTTAAGAGCCAAGTGCTGCAGACGAACATGGACGTCGACTATGTGATAAGCTACAGATTTGCAACTACAGGTATGCCAATTTAGCTACAGTGTAGAAGTAGGCTGAGCTGACTTTATTAAGACAAGGTTGCTGCTGTTGCAAAATTTGAGCAGCTTGTGCAAGCGCTAGCGTCTGTTGGTTTGGCTACAGAGGTCAGGAATGGAGACAAACACTCTGTTCTGGTCTTTGTCAAAGTCGCCTCAGAGGAGCACCTTTTTGGGGAAGTCTACAGGTCTAGGTGGGTATATCTCTATTTTACGCTATTTTCTTACTGTATCTAATAGCCGCACAGAGTTCGGGACTGGATCTACGGCGTCAGAGCCGCAGCACCGCCCAAGGAGACCCGCGAAGCCTTACAATCCGAGCCACTTTACGGAGCTGAGAGACTTCGAATACTCTACCAGCTCATAACCAACCCAGTTTCAGAAGGAGGGGCAGGAATTACGCCGAAAGAAGGCGAGTGGAAGAATGTAGAATCGGTCTTTGCTCTCCATGATCATGCGTACAATAAGGATTGGATCAAAAAGTGGAGTACATCGTACTTCCTAAAGGCGGAGGATCTAGATGACATCCGGAATCGATTTGGCGAAAAAGTAACGGGCACCTCTGAAACTTCAGAGCTTTCACAATCGCTAAAATCGCGCAGATCGCATTCTATTTCGCCTTTACGCAGTCATACTTTACCTTCCTCATATTCCCGGCGGTATTTGGGTTCTCTTCTTGGATGTTGCTCGGCCATTTCTCTCCAGTATATGCTGTAATTAATGCACTGTGGTGCGCGGTCTTTACGGAATACTGGAAGCATCAGGAGGTTGACTTGGGAGTTCGTTGGGGTGTTAGAGGCGTATCCCGCATCGACACTAAAAGAAAAGATTTCCAACATGAGAAAGAAATCATAGATCCTGTCACTGGGGAAAGAGTTCAGATCTTCCCTGCAACGAAGAGGTTGCAGCGACAGTTGTTGCAAGTCCCATTTGCTCTCGGAGCGGCTTGTGTTCTCGGAAGTCTGATTGCTACTTGTTTTGGTATTGAGATTTTTATCTCCGAGGTCTATGATGGTCCCTTCAAGAGTGTCTTGGTAAGTATGCTAGTCTTTGCGTAAGTTTAGCCTAATTTTTGAACAGGTATTTCTCCCAACTGGCATACTGACTATCGCCATGCCGGTCCTCTCGTCAATTTTTACCAACTTTGCTACTGAGTTAACCAAGTTTGAAAACTACGAAACCCACGGAGCGTATGAAACGGCTTTGACGCAAAAAATCTTCGTTCTGAATTTTATCACATCCTATCTACCTATCCTCCTTACTGCCTTCGTATATGTGCCTTTTGGCAGTATAATCGTTCCATATTTGGACATATTCAGCCTCACGGTCAGGCCGTTTGCAGAAAATGAAAAACAGATGCAGGCTCCTCAGACTGGTTTCTCGATCAATCCGGCACGGCTCCGAAAGCAAGTAATATACTTTACAGTGACTGCTCAAATAGTAAATTTAGGCATGGAGGTTATTGTACCCTACCTGAAGCGCCGAGGGTTTTCAAAATATAAGCAATTTCAGAGTGATAGAGCTGCCAAACGCGGCGGTACTACTCCTGATGCGTCGGCCAATGATTTACCAGAAGAAGCCTCGTTCTTGGCCCAAGTCCGCGACGAAGCCGAATTGGATGTGTACGATGTGACTACTGACCTTCGAGAAATGGTCCTTCAGGTAAGCCCGTCATCTTGGAGCTCTATCTAGTTTAATACTAATAAAATTTGTTCAGTTCGGGTACTTATCCCTCTTCAGCGTTATCTGGCCCCTCACTGCTGTTTCATTCCTTGTGAATGACTGGGTTGAGCTCCGCGCCGACGCAATCAAAATCTGCATCGAGATGCAGCGTCCAACTCCTTGGCGAGCGGACACAATCGGCCCCTGGCTCGATAGCCTCAGCTTCCTGACATGGCTTGGCAGTATTACGACTGCAGCGCTCGTCTACCTCTTCAGTAACGATGGCTTGGGTCCAGATGGCAATCCTTCTACGATTAAAGGTTGGGCATTGCTCCTCACCATATTCTTCTCGGAGCATGTATTCCTCTTTCTCCGCTGGTCAATACGTCTCGCGATCTTGAAGCTTGATTCTCCCGGCCGGCAGAAAGAGCGTCGTGAGCGGTTCCTTGTGAGGAAGCAGTACTTCGAGGAGAATCTGAGTGATCTGAGGAAAATTCCCAAAATGACGGAGGCAGGCGGAAAGGTTGACCGCGCGAGCTTAGGAGAGGATGCGAGGGAGGCGAGTTTGACAACTAGCACTGTTGAAAATAGATTTTGGGCGCACCAGAGTGGATGGAAGGAGACAGTGCAGGTTGGCAAAGGGCTAATTGAGAAAGCAACAGTTGAGAACAGAACCGACAGCAAGAAAGAGCTATAAGAGCGAGCAGCTTGTGCTATTGGACGATTTTTAGACGCGATCGTATGACTACTCGAGGACAACGCATTGCTTAGCTTGGAGTTCTTTTGGTGTTTGGAACGTAGATTATGCGTGATCTAAAAAGAGATGAGCGAGCATTTTAATGGAGAATTGCACCAATTTGAATTCCTCTATTTGCCGCGAATCCGAAAATTTGGTCAGCAGGCTATTGCATAGAATGTATTTATAGCTCTTTAGTTACAGTGGGAGTATATATAAAGAAACTATTGGCTAAGCTCTTCGACCATCTTCGCAACCTCGAGCACGAGTTCATCATCACCATATTGTGCTATGACCTGAATTCCCACTGTTTCTCCATTCAAGACCTTAGAAGCTCGATCAAGGCTGCTACTCACAGGTACACTTATAGCTGGAAGTCCTGCTAGACTGGCTGGCACCGTAAAGACGTCGTTCATGTACGCGTCTACAGGAGCCTGTCTATCAAGAAATTCTAGCGTCGGTGGGAGAGTGGGAGTTGTAGGGCAGACAAGAACATCCACCTTTACACTCTCGATCACGTCAGGAATGGTATCATAGGGCGCTGGGCCCGGTTTTGGGTCGAGCAGTGGGTTCGGGAAGCTAAACACGCTATTGAAATCCCGTTGCACAAGGCGTCGAACTTTCTGTGCCTGGATAAAGTAATTGTCGATTGCTTCAGCGCTGAGCGTATATGCGCCTAGCAGAATCCGTCTCTTAACCTCACCGCCAAAGTTTTGTCCCCGAGTCTTGGCAAAGAGAACGCTGTTGGTCTCTGGAGAGCCATCAGCTCCTGCAGATCGACTCCCGAACCGTACGCCATCGTATTTGGCGAGATTGGATGAAGCCTCGGCGGGAGCGAGGACATAATATGCGGAGAGTGCGTGTTTGGTTGTTGGGAGAGACACGGGGTGAACGGTGTGCCCAAGTTGAGTAAGAAGGTTCACGGTTCTAATCCAGGCTTGGCGGACAACAGGCTGGAGCTCCTCGATATTATATTCGAGAGGAACGCCGATGCGGAGGGGTGTCTTGTGGCTATTTTTAGACAGAAGTTCAGCGATTTGAGAGCGTGTGTTTGGTGGGAGGCTGGTGGGATCCTTCGGGTCATAGCTATTTATTGCGTCTACACTTTGGTTAACAATGCTGATCCACTGAGATATAAATGGCGTTCCTAGTGTGGGCACCTACTAAACAACTTCCGCGCGGATTGCGAATCTCGAGCAAGTATCCCGACGGTATCGAGTGAATTGGCATATGCAATCACTCCCCACCTTGATATCAGTCCGTACGACGGCTTATATCCCACAATGCCGGTATATGCTGCCGGTAGCCTGACTGAGCCACCAGTATCTGTTCCAAGAGCCCTATGCTTTGATGAGATGTCAATAACTATGGCATGATCGGTTCCAAACGTACGCCCAACTCTGTTCGGTAGCTACAGCCACAGCACTCCCTCCAGAGCTCCCTCCCGCGGTTAATGCGCGGCCATTGTCTCCACTCTGCTGAACTGGGCCAAAGAATGAATGTGTCGAGTGTGATCCCATCCCAAACTCGTCTAAATTCGTCTTGCCAACAACGATACTGCCGGCGTCACGGAGCTGCTTGATAACGGTGGCATCGTAAGGGCTGGTGAAGGATTTTAGGATACTAGATGCGGCAGTCGTAGGGAGGTCTGAGGTACAGATGTTATCTTTAACGGCTATAAGTTTACCATTGATCGGACCTGATGCATCGTCAGTTGATTCAAGGCCATTTGAGCCGCGGTAAATAGCTGGATGGGGTTGTAAGATTTTTGTACCTCCACCACGTTTAGCCTCTGCATCTTCAATGGTGCGGAGAAGCGCAGATTTCTCGGTTAGAGAGATGAAAGCATTGAAGTTCTTGCGGGCTGTCTGGTTAGCTATGAATTTTTGTGCTTGACGCAAGAGAGACATAGGGCTCGAAGAGAGCTCATTGAATGATTATTGAGAGGAGAGCTTCGCGCGGAAATCTACCGTCGCCGAGACCCTTACCCTGACCCCTCACTTCGTCTCTGTTATATAAACCCCTCCGCTACCATGACTCCTTGCGCACTTTATCTGCTAGGTACGACTATTGAGAAATATTCTTTTCAGAATGTTTGATCTTCCAAAATACTCCGACTTGCCGCTGAACGAGGGAGATCCCTTTCGTTCAGCATGGGGACTGTAAGCCGCTTGCTGGCTGTGGTTATCCTGTATGCTGATGCGCTTAGATATGGTAAATACGACCAATTGGGCTTCTTGAACCGTCTCACGGATGAAGTCGTGCTAGAAGCGGCCAATGAAATCAAGACCGGCACAAGGTATTAATGATTTCAAGGTTTCCATTCCTGGTAACTTTTCTATACAGCCGACAAAAAGAGAGTTTTATGGCGTGCTTCTTACGCTCTCAGACTCTTTATTAGTCCTCCATTTCAAGTATGAGATTTTAATGTCTTCAAAAGAATCTCTCTCAACTGGCCTATGGACGCACAGGGTGACATTCCCTTCTTTGGCCGCCAAGTATTCCACAAAAACGTTTACCCGAAGCCTCCCAGAACCGTAAATGACGATACCTGGACGTTCAACACGCAGAGTAGCAGTCAATGTCCGTGACCCGTCCCGCTTAAGCCCCCATTATTTTCTAATAACTGTTAGGGGATGGCCTCCGTCATTTCGGGTATCTGGATTGTCCTTTCCTCTCCGCAACAGTGAATACCCAGCTAATGCACATGTAAAGCTACCAGAAGGAAGCGAAGTTTTACAATGGTGTAACTATGGACGATATTCACGGCAAAACCTGCTCTAATGTAAACGGAATTCACGGTATACCTGCTATTTTACTTCTAGTCCTCCAACCTTCTAATAGTCACAGCCTGGTCTGAGAGGGGCATCGTAGGCCGAGGTGTCTTGCTTGACTATCATAGCTGGCGCCTTGCTAATAAAATATCTTATGAGCCTTTCAAGACTGATTCTATACCATTGACCCATCTCAAAGCAGTGGCAGAATCTCAGAGGGTTGAGTTTAAATTCGGAGACATTCTTATCATTCGTTCTGGTCAGAAAAATGTTTCATTTGAGCATCCATGAAAGCCATGGCCCTGTACCACGAGATCTCCTAGACATCTCATCTGACGTATACCAGGCTACATGGCTGCCTACTCTACCCTCCAACGAGCGGAGCTCGAATCCCTCTCTAAAGTCCTTCCGCCTACCTTATCTGGTGTTGAGCAAAGCGAGGAAGTGCTCGAATGGATTTGGAACAATTTCTCTGCCGTGGCGGGCGATCAACCATCGTTTGAGTGCTGGCGTAAGGCCTTCCTCTCTTTTAAAACCTTTGGCTATCCTGTACATCTGACTTATTTGGCAATTTTTATGCTAATACCTGGCTTTCTGATCCATAGCATCTCAGAAACCATACCTTCTACACGAGGTTCTTCTCGCAGGGTGGGGCTGCCCGATTGGCGAGCTCTTTGATTTAGAAGCGTTGGCTGGACAGTGCAAGAAGCTGGGTCGATATTCATTTTTTGTTACGAGTGAAGTGTGCAATGTGAGTACCATGTATAGAATATGTAGCCGCTTGCCTTTCTATTTAAGCAGTTTCGCTAATTGAATTGATCTTGACCAGGTTCCGGGTGGTGTTGCTAGTCCGCCTAATATCCTCGCAATATTCTAATTTGTACTGAAGAATGACGCACGAACATAACCTAGACACCGTAAGAGGAGAAAGAATCTGCATGCGAGGATTTGTACATCACAAAATAATCCTAACCTAATAGATCGTCCTTGAATGCAACCTCACACATCAGCTATTTATATACGACAGTTACTCATATTCACAACGTTTAGTAAACCCCAGGTCTCCCATCGTGCTTCCAAGTCATCCTCAGTCCCATGATATTGCGTATAAACTCCTCTGAGCAAACCAAAACGCCTGTTACCATGACATACAAATTCGCTGTTAAAGATATGCTTCGTTACTAGCACATTGCTGTGCTCGCCCCCTTCTATGCTTGTTCAAGGTCTCACATCTCCATCTTCATGCGTGGAGTTGGTAAGAGTGAAGACTTTATATCTGGTGAGGGATCGACGCAGATAAGTCCGAACCACTCCTTTGACGTGCAAGTTGTTGAGCTCGCGGTGGAAGACCGGCGTGTCGACGAGGACGTCCCTAAAGACGTTGATGCTGGGTCTTTGCATCTTCCAAACCAACCGGGCTGAGCACAAGTTGAAGTTAAAGTTGAAGTTGGTGTAGATATTGTCGGAGCAGGCGCAGCTTCCCCACCTGTAGATATTGGGGTTGATGTCGTGGTGGTGGTGGGGTCCTTGCAGCCGAACCAGCCGGGCTTTTAACTCGTTAGCATGTTTTTACGCGAAAAGAAATCGGATGTGCCATACTGTTTTGCACGTTGACGTAGAAGTAGAGGATGTCATCGTCGTCATCGTAGATCCACTTGTTGTGGTCTCATCTAAACAACCCCACCATCCTGGAGTCTTGCAGGTCTCTGTCCGTGTGCGTGTTGAAGTCGAAGTCGAAGTCATGATGGTTGTAGTTGTTGTCGACGAATCCGTGCCATTGCTTTCGAAAAATTCCCAAGGATAGCAGTCAGTGCAGTTGATATACTGCTCACATTGAGCTGGTTGATCATATTTTTCGATGACGTCTTTGATAACATTATGGATCTTATGAGTTCCAATCCCTACGCGCCAGCCGAAGTCGTCAACGGTATTATAGACACACTTAAAACCAGTGTGACAGACACTTTGCATGGCATATCCACCAAAAGTGCACGAGGAACTGGCTTTGTTACATTCACCCATAAAAACTGGGTCTGCAGTGTGTCCGAAGTGAAAGCCACCGGTCATTTTTCTTTGCTGGAGAGCGCCGATTTGGTGTCCTGGGGGCACTGGGAGTCCAAGCCGAGCAGCCGGCATGGCCTCTGGAACAGCTTCGAAGGTAACAACAGGAAGGCCGTATGTCAAGCCTAGGAAGCTGCTGACTGCACCGCCAAGTGAATGGCCTGCTACCCAGACATCCGCATCTGGGTATAATGCCGTGACGTTATGGTATAGATCCTGAGCGGCGTAATAATATCGGTTTTTGTCCCTCAATGCTTGAACTAGACAGGTCGAGTTGCAAGTATATGCGCTTGTTTGACACTCGCAAACTTGCTTCCATAGATATTGCCCACCTTGACCACAGCAACAACTGAAAAACAAGTTGTCATTGATTTTATCGTTCGTCGTGGTCTCGGAACCGTCGAACACAGCTGGAGCTAGCTCATTTTAGTCTATTTGATTACTGACGGAGGAGAGAAGACCATCTCACAAGTCCCTTTAAGCCCAATAACGATTGTGGAATTAGTTGTGTCTGCAAATATGTGTCCACGTAAACCATCGTTCTCCCAGCCAAAGTCTTCGGTATAATTAAACCCACTACCAACCTGTATATCTGATTAGCGCGAGTAAACAGCATACAATCACAAACGATCATACGTCTTCCCATTCTTCAGTATTGGGCTCGAGAATATACGCGTTTGCTGCCATACGCGCGAAGCTTAATACAGTCTCTTTATCGGAAACATTCGGACCTGAAATCTCATCGATAGTCCAATCAGATGCAGGTAGAGACATTGCCCTGCCGGTCATACGTCCAAAATCTAGGATGGAATTTATATTCGATGCGCTGCGGTCTACCAGTCGTTCGATGCTTAGAGGCTCCGATCGAACGCGGAGGAGTGGAACCAGTTCCCGATCCCGAGAATCCTCTTCCGTCATCCATAATGGGGCTTCAGAAGGTACGTCAAGCTTTCTATGTAGATGCGGATGCCGATAGGTCCCGTGGTGGAAAATTTGTCTCAGTTTCTACCAGACATCCGATCGTCAGGCGTCAGTTGAGGATGCGAGGTGCCGGCGTACTCACAAAATCGAGCTCTTTCGTCTTGTCCCCAGCTGTTGGAATATCGCCGCTCCCGGGGGGTGGGCTAGGGGGGAGAATGGGAAGCTCAGGCGCATATTGGACATCTACGGCCGCGGTTGTGGGTGGAATGGTTGAGGAGACCACTAGGAAGGAAAACAAAAGAGTAGCAGTCACCTTGCTAGCGGAGTTGCAGAAAGGTTGAGGAGGCATGTTAGCGACCATGATTTGGAATGAACAGAAGTCATAGCAAGGAGGACATGAGTCGTAGGATAAGTTGATGCGTTGGTGTGAACTGAGGTGGAGTGGTGGTCATGCATTCGAAAGACGCCAAGTGTGACTTCGCAGCTCAGGGACCTGTGACGTTCACAGGGAGCACAGACCCAACAAGGCTGAATTGCTCCAGGGCTGCATCCATCCAGAGTGGCTGTATAACTAGGCGCGCTCCATATCGAAATTATGTTCAGTCACAACACTATCATGACCAAGAAATCCATCCACAATGCAAAGCAGTCGTGCACCTAGGAAAGGGGACGATGCTCGGCGACCCAAAGCTCTCCATACCTCGAAATCATTCAGCCGTCTGGAAGCGGCGAGCCAGAGTCCCCTCTCTCGAAGTCGAGCAAGCACAATACAGGGCCCTTCTATCCCCGAAATACTCTATCCCCAAAATGCCTCCTTATCGCTGGAAAGCGATGAGAAAGAGCAAAAAGGAGATATATTCACCACCGAGGATGATGAGGAGTCTGTTGATGGAGCCCTCGATGAGGCCGATGCCCCTAGTATCAAACTACCAGACACCTTTGAAGAGCTCCCAATTGAAATAAGGAGTCTCACAGAAAGGTGAGCTTGCTAAGTCCCGCTTGATTTCCTCGTTATTATCTAACTATCATCTAGGTTCCTTGAATCTTTGTCAGCCAAAGTCCACCCCACTCCTTTATCTATTGATGCACTCTCCGAACTCTTCCAAGACTTCTACACCCGTGCGGCCTCGCATATTTCAACCCACATTGCGACATTATCTTCCCGAATATCCCGAGAGAATGCCACGCCTCCGCCATCGTCTAAAGGTACCACAACATCAAAACCTATAAGTAAACCTGGATCCTCTACTTCCCGTAAAGGTAGCGATATCTTAGGAAGTGAGCAGCAGATGCTCACTACCTCTGAGATATCTAATCGGAAAAAGGCACGTCGGTTACTGGAGCTGAAGCGTATTGCTCTAGAAGAGGCTGTAGAACGAGCTGTATGCGAAAAAGTATACGAGAGGATCTGGAGGCACCGAAGTACGGATGATGAAGAGCGAGACCAGAAATTACGATCTCGAACAGCCGCTTTGTCTCTAGTCGGTATTGGGCTTAAAGAGCTTCTTGTCAGTACCGATGAGGTTTCCGAGAGCATCCGCCAAACAACGGCAGACAAAGAGGGCGAGATTCGCGAGTGGTTATCTGAAGCTAGAAGCAATCTTGAAAAAATGGACCACGAAAAGTACCCTCTTGGTAAACTTCAACACCTCACTGCTACTCACAAGAGTGTCGTCGAAACGCTTTCTAAGATCTTCCCCGCTTCCTCATCTGCCGATGAGATACTACCCACTCTTATCTATACACTTATAACTTCACCTCCTGAGACTATAAATGTTATCAGCAACCTAAATTTTATCCAAAGATTTCGTGGCTCTAGCAGGGTGGATGGGGAGGCCGCTTACTGCCTAGTCAACCTTGAGGCAGCTATATCCTTCCTAGAAACTGTCGACCTCTCCTCCCTCAGAGCGGATGAAGTCCCAAGGGGGCCAGGAAAATCCACTAGTCGACCCACAACGCCGAAGAGTGATATAACACCCATAAAATTAGGCCTCTCTCCAACTCCCGACTCGATAGCGCCCGTTATCCCTCCTATTTCCACTACATCCAAAGATACGAGTCCAGGAGGAAATCCCAAGCCACCAGCATCACCAACAACACGTTCCCAGCGTCGTCTTAGCAATTTAATTCAATCTCACACGAACCGAATTGAAGCAGCTAGCGATGCGGTTCGTGAAAGCATTCTAGATAGCGCTGATCAGGCCCTTGATAGCATCAACAGCACACTAGAGCACAGTTTTCGTTTTCTTTTTGGACGACTGAAAGAACAGCATCCCGGTGGCGACGGTCATCCAGAACCCGTCTTACCCAAGACGCTTGAAGACGCTCGCAAACTCGTCGGTACACCGCCGCCTGCTGATGATGAAAACGGCAGCGTGAGCGTCGCTAGCTCTATCGCCGAGCAAACCGACGAACTTCTAGACGAGTCAAGTTCTAGGCAAGATCATAACTCTAAGATGACGGATCTTGTCGGTGGCCGGAGACCTATCCGTGACCGGAGCCCTATCCGTGATCGGAGCGTCGATAGCACGAAGAGCGGCGAAAGTAACAGCGGAAAGCGTGTCGCCTTCACCGAGGGTACAGGACCGAGTGCAATGAAAAGCGAGTCTACCCCATCAACTGCGCCGCCTGTCCCGGCAGGCAACGCTGCAGTGGAATCCATGCGAAATCTAGGTAATACGCTGAACCCTCTCAACCGTTTTGCGAACATTGGCATGATTCCACGATTTGGCCGCACTTCTTCAACCAACACTCCCTCCACTATTCCTACAGTCACAGACAAAACCAAAGCCCTAGATTCTGGTACCGAAGCTACTACTTCATCCGCAAATCTTGCGAAAGAGGCGAGAGCCATCGTAGCACTTGATACGCTTCGGAAGACAACTCCACCAGTCAAACGCTTCTTGGAATTGAAGGACGCAAAGGATATTCGAGTTGGCGAGGTTGATGAATTGTTAAGAGACTATCAGCGGCTAGCGGCAGCACTGAAGCAAGCGATCAACTCTTAATTTTGGATGCAAATGCGGGTATTCTCAGTGTATAGACATGGCGTTCTCTTGGCAGTTATATATACGTGCACGACATTGCAGAGTAATGAGGAAGTAGGCGTTTGAGTTCACAGCACAGGATGGATGGGAATGGCGTACGGAACGATGTTCCTCGAAATATTCTGAATGTCTTTGCCTTCTCTTTGATGATGGACTAAGGCATGGTCTCCACATTTTCGAGCCCTAGACTGGATATGATGTTCGGACTGAATAACCCAATGAGAAGATTTTTTAGGTATTTTCATAGCATAGATATTGCCACCGTTCACAATCCTATCCTCGTCAGTCTATGGCCCGGTTTTATAATCATATCAAATTCCAAAGCTGTCATAGCTTCACCCGAAAGCCAGAATAGACGAGCATTTTTAATTTGTAGTCAAGACCTAGAATATGCCTTGAGCATTTGGTAGTGACCGGAAAATGTTCTTGCCAAATACCATATATCAATCAATCACGTGCCATATTACCAAGATAGCTTGGATTCGTATGCATAACCACATCGACTAAATAAATCTTATTATATACACTGGGGGAGTAGAACGCACTTCTTAATTATTATTATCTTTTCTAGACTTATATAGCTCCTACTACCGTACTACTAGATTCTCGCTTACCGCCTTAGGAGTTCTAAGTAATACTATTGGTGGGCAATTTGATTGTGGTGTCGACCATCATAACTGTAACGCACCAAGCCTCATGCCATGTCGTGTGATTGGGGCATTTCGTCATTTGAATCGCGGGTAGGACCTCAAGGGACTTCTGTGTTGGTAAATACTTCTAATAATTCTCTACAAATATAGCTTCACATTGTTACGTCTCCCCCAAACCCAACCGGTCTCCTCCCTCTCTTACTATCATGATATGGTACGATAGCCATAGCCTTATAAATTCTTCCCATTCCCGTCGGACCCCGATCAACTAGTCTCTTCCAGCCGCTCTCTATACGTTTCAGCCTTTGCTCTCTTTCCCCATTCACTTGAGCGTTTATATCTAGCTTCGCCTTCTCCAATAGCATCTCAGCTCGCTCTTTGATTCCCATAGCGCTAAGCCAGACTCCTTGCTCTACAGGCCCATGGACCTCAACGGCTGGTGAGGCATTTATAGCTGCTTCGGCCAACGCTATAAAATCTACGTCTGCGGATAGATCGACCTGACCGGGTGAACTGAAAGGTGAGACGATGCGGTGAGCCTGGATACCTCGGAGGGAGTTAGTGGGAATCGTGGCGCTTGGGCCATAGTCTAGGATTAGGGCTGCGCCAGATGGGGTAGGCTTAGTCGATAGCGGGATGCTGGAAGTAGAAGCAGAGGCGGGCGCTCCGCCAATTCGTATGGCAAATTCAGAAGCGTATGAGAGGGATTCAGGGGAGATCTCAATGATAGATCCTGGGGTAGAAGCAAGGGCCTTGTAGCGAGCGGAAATTTCGGGGAGATACATGCTATGCGGCGTTTCTGTGCTCGAGACTGTGAGTTGGAATTCCGGAGACCGGTTTGTGGCATGCAAAGAAGTCTGAATGGGGAGAATGGGGTCTATAGAGGAAGGTGGTGTCGGAGAAATAACGAGTTCGCGCCATTGGCACGGATTGAGTACTCTAGACCGGGGAGTGACGGTTGTAGATGTAACGATTGAGGCTTCTGTAGATTGCCGTGGGACGTTCTGGAATATGTGGATAGGGAGGGCATCGAAAAATTCATGAGCAATTATGAAAGGGGACTTGCTGCTACCTAGAAAAATTAGGATGGGATTGATGCACAAATGGCGCGAATTTACCTTTAGGCACAAGTCTAATATCCTCACACCATATTATCTTGAGCTGTTTTAGGTATTTACAGGAGCTGCGGAAACCAATATCGATCTCTTCCATTGGCGTATCTCCACAGAGTAGCTTTTTTTGTGCGTCTCGGAGGGAAGGGCTGGCTTCAATCATATAAATAGCCTCGATACTTGCAGCCATATCTTTGAAATTTCGGACAGTCTGCCCTTACGCATCAGTATTGCATGCATAATAAACTTTGGATATAGAGGCGTACTCGTAACATATCATCCATTAGTGTTCCTCTCCCTGGCCCTACCTCCATTAGATGAACTCCGGAGCTCCTTTTACCTTGAGACATCCATTCTGCAACAACCCATACTCCCACTAGCTCCCCGAATACCTGGGAAATTTCGGGGGATGTGACGAAGTCTCCTTTTTGGCCAAATTGATCATGACCGTCTAGACGCCTTGTGTAATATCCTCCGCTTGCAGAAGTGAGGCATTGACGCATGTATGCAGCGACGGGAATAGGGCCTGTTGTCTTAAATTGTGGTTAGTAACTGTGGCAGGTAGGTTAATCAAGAAGTACACACAGCTACAGCCTCAGCCAGGCTTTTAGCCAATGGTGTTGACCATTGCCGGGTGTGAGAAGCCGACCATCTTATACCACAGGCAGACGGGCGCACAACAGAAGGTCGATGTGAGAGCTGAGATATAGCGCCGGCTATCTTGCGAGAATTGGCTCTCATAACGAGGCGTCGGAGTGCGGAAGTTCCATCGTCGAAGGAAAAAGTTGGGAGGGATGGTTGGTCTAGAAGCTCTGACTTCCATGACATAACGTCTTAGCCACCCAGACGAGACAGCCACCCACCCGAGACAGTGCACGGGCCTCCTAGGAAAATCAAAATCAAAACATCAAAATACTCCTCTACTACACCACCACTATGTCTTCTACTACCTCTCAATTACTGTCGCTTGACCAAGAAGATCGAATGCAAATTGTTCTTTAATTATTGGAAGCCAATTCTAATTAATCTGGCCGTTTGCTTGCCCGAATATACGGTCTATCGCCCTCTTCTATTTACCATCGTCGCAACGGCCGCTAATTGAGCAAGGAGTATTACCAAAAGCTTTAAAAGCTTTCAGTTATTGAGGAGGACTCCCTAGTTAAATGGATCAATACAATGGGAGCCTAGGGTTGGCCACCTTAAATTTAATACCTCGAATCTATGGCTAAAAGTATCCTTGCTGTAAAAAAGCGTCCTCTAGAGCTTGGCCAATACTGGTATAAAAACTTCCTTACCCGACACCTAGAGCTTAAAGTTCGATTCGCCCGAGGCCTTAATTAAAAGCGAAAGGACACTAAGGATCCAGAGATTATTAAAGAGTGGTTTAATCTCTATAAAGCTACTATTACCAAGTACGCAATTCCCCCAGGCGATCAATACAATATGGATGAGAAAGGAATTGCAATGGGGTTAGGTAATAAGGTTAAGGTACTTATTCCTTAATTAGAGGCTTAAGCCTTTATTACAGAGCCAGGTAATCGCGATTGGGTGTCTATTATTAAGTGCATATTAGGAAGTTAATATTAATTGCCTCCCTACCTTATCTTTTAGGGGAAGTAAATGCAACGATCTTAGATATCACCTGGACTTGATCGCGAGATAGTAATTTAAGTAAGCAATTCGGGGTGGACAAATTCGGACATCGCAGTTAATTGGTTAAAATACTTTAACTAATATACAGAGCCACGCCTTTAAGGAATCTACCGCTTATTGATTCTTAACGGATACGAGAGCCACGTGTTAATGCAGTTTGTTGAGTATTGCGAGGCTTATAAGATTATCCCTCTCTGTCTACCACCTTATTTAACGCACCTACTTTAGCCCCTAGATGTTGGTATATTTAGCCCCTTATTAAAAGCCTATCAAAAGCGCCTCCATGACTTCGCCTTTTATGGAGTTGTTAATATTACTAAGCCTAAGTTCCTTAAGTATTACTAAGCTGCACAATACGAAGCTATATCATTAACTAATATAGCAAGTGCATGGCGGGCAACTGGCCTTCTACCGTTCGATCCTTCGGTTATTTTAGAAAAGATTTGGCCAACGACTCCTTCCTGTATAAGCTTTATAGACAAGAATGGCCACCGATTTAATATACCCATATCTCCTTCTGTAGAGGAGAGACTTACTGAAATATTTGGGCAGCTCTTACAAGGTGCATCACCCCTACGTTCTCAAGTTGTGCACAATATTCGGCAGTTTACATTAAGTACGGTTGCTAATAATATAATCCTCAAGCGAACAAATTAAGAGCTTCTTAAAAGACAGAAGAAGGAGCGTATTAATAAGATAAGGGCTGCCTATGGGAAGGCACGAGTTTTATCAGTAGCAGAGGCACAAAAGAAGAACGAGGAAAAGCTTCAAAAGGAGCAGGAAGAGAAGAGGGTAAAGGAAAGGAAGGCTGCATTACGGGGGGTTATTACCTTTGCAAAGAAGGTTTGGAAGGAACTATCAATGGATTATAGTGTATTTATATAATAGGGTAGATTTGGGTTGATTTGGGTTGATTTTAGGGTTGATTTTAAGGTTAAATTGATTTTGATTTTCCTAGGAGGCCCGTGCACTGTCTCGGGTGGGTGGCTGTCTCGTCTGGGTGGCTAAGACGTTAACCTTGTGCATGCTTTTCCTTACCCAAAAAAATTCTAAAATATGCCTTTTATACCATCTGTAACTAAATATAATTTATTAAATGTAAATTATAAATAAGGATTTAATATTGCAATATCATATTTTATTATAATAATAATAGATTATGGTCAACGATAATCATACACCCTAAATGATACGCGTCGCATACACCTCCTACCCAAATAAGCTTAGATCCTTCCACTTCAAGTCAGAATATCACGTGTGTTTGACTTGTTTACACCCAAATCGTTACGCGCCCATGGGAAGAGTCTTATTCCAAAAAGGTAATTTATAGACTAAAAAGCCTTTCTCGATATAACGTGATCCACAAGCCAGTGGCCCACACAAGCAAGTGGCCCACCCCATCAAACACGCGATCGCAAAACGAGGCAATTAGTCAACCACAAATAACGGTATTTGGTGTAACTATCTACTAGCTAGTTGCCTGCCGTCTAGGGCACGTACGTGCTATGTGTTCTGTTGATTTGCACATGCTAGTAAGACGGCAATTTGAGGCAGTAGAACCGCGCTGTGGTCTAATGCCGCTGACGCGTCGCTTGACTGTCTTTCGGGACACGTTATATGCCCTCTCAACACCTCGCAAGGATGTAATTTGGCCCAGCTTGTAGGCTTGAACACCTAGGTCGACTCTGCCCTCTCGAAAAAGGGCCTCTTGCTGTTGTGGTGCTGCCATTTAGGTGGTTGTTGAATAACGCGTCGCGTGTTGGGTGGGCCACTTGCTTGTGTGGGCCACTAGCTTGTGGATCACGTTAACAACATCGTTATAAAGAGTTTTTACTATATATATATATATAAAATAAGCCCGCGAAGCCCTACTGCACGCGTCCACGTCGCCGCGGGTGGAAACATCATAGGAAATCATTCCTTATGGTGGCTGAGTGCAGAGGCAATGGAGGAGAGCCGTCGCAGCGCGCTACGCGCGCTGGTGTTGGAGTGCACTTATAATACCAACAAACCATTACCTCAGAAGCTCAGACCAAGAAATCAATTGTGCGGATATAGGAATATCCGCACCGTCCGCTAAGCTGATTTAGGACGGCAATCGTTTTCTTGGTCTAAGAGACTTTGGCGAGCTCTATAGAAAACCTAAACACTATTTATATAAGAAGACTTTATTAACTTTAATAAAATTAATCTGCCCTCCTATAATACCTATTAATATTAAAAGTACACCAAATTATAGAGAAAAGCCTACTCTATAAAGCTATAAGATCCTTAGCTCCTTATACCCGCGTAATATTAAGAGGAAGTTGTCGCGGTAGAGGCCACAATTCCACCTCTATATTACCAAGCCGCGTAGTAACTACTAACGCTAAACGCTTACGCCTACACTGCCTACCCTCTCTATAACTAGCGGATATTCCATCTACGAATATTCTATCTGCGGATATTTCATCTACAGATATTCCATTTATAGATATTTTATCTACTAGTTGGACAAAGACGTTAAAGGAAGAAAAGGTTGATTGTAAGGGCGCGAAGAGGCTTTGGGGAAGATTCGAAGGAATAAATATAAATTCTATCTAATCTAAGGGTATATAGCTCTTGCAAAGTACAAGACGTTGCGTAAGGAAGAGAAAGGAATATAGAAAACGTGTAACTAAATACTTAGGGTTTTGGCAGCAGATATATAGGCATAAGCCTATGCGGATTTTAATAGGTTTTAACTAAATTCCATTACATTAGTGGAATTCAGTGGAATTTAATTAACTTTAGCAGAATTTAGCAGAATTTAATTAAAGCGTTAGAATTTATCTGTTAAGTGTTTTACTAAGATATTCCTACTATAACTAGGCTAGTCCTATTATAGTACCCCCCCTTTAACTAAAGGTCTAAAACAATTTAAATTAGTTAAGAACTTATAACTTATTATATTATAAGCGTCGTAATATATTTTTATTTCTTTTCAATTTTAAGTTTCCTGCTATTATGTTTTTGTAGCTAGAATATATTGCATTGCAATAGGAGGCAAATTGCCGCCATATGTGGCAAGTTGCCGTTACGTGAGGCAAGTTGCCGTCACGTGTCACCGCGGTACTAGCGTGGTAAGGAACCTTAAGTTCCTCACCCTTCTTTGTATTAAAAGACAACATCTATTTACAACACCGTATAGTACATATTATTGTGATATATGTATTCTGTATATTGTTAAAGTATACTAATACTAATTAGTAAGCGTGTACAGATCAGGAAACACGCAGATAGCTTAGAAGACAGTTATACTATCCACCTTGCAGCAGATTAGAAGATAGTTGTACTTATCTACCTTTTATATCAGCCTATTTTAGTTAAAGAGAAGAAGAGAAACCACCTAGGAGTACTTGTCTGGTATCTATAATAACTTCTAGACATCTCGTTCTATCTATTTTAGAAAACTACTGCGCAGAGCACTTTACCCTACTTAATTAACTCAAACCATCCCCTTAACTGTCTCCTTAACCGCCTCCTTAACCGCCTCCTTAACCGTTTCCCTATTTTTACCTTTCGAACACCCTTACCTTTACCCTTACTTACCTAAACAATATATAATAAACAAGATATTAGGAACAGAGAAAGACTAGGAGGAAGAAGCAGCTAAATAGGAAAATAGGATTAACCTAACAGAAGCCTCTAAAGATGAACTAACTGACTACTTATAATGTAAGATGTACCTATACATAGAGATATATAACTAGCTCGACTTAATACTCTAGGAATTGTTCTAGGGAGATTTTAAGGACTTTACGGTTAATATCTTTATGCAAATCCCCTTATACTAGCTTTAGTAACTACGTGACTGCCTAAATATTAGAGGAGTATAGGTTAATGTTAACTATAAATAAAACAAAACACTCCCTTAGTCTTTATATAATATAGTATAAGAAGAAGACCAAACTAAATAGAGCAGAGAAATAATTAAATTAGCCAATAATAAGTATGGACCGACGTTATTAAGATTAATTAAGGTATACATAACAGAGGGTACCTTAGAGGAGTAATAATAAGCTAAAGCTACCATAACCTAACTAACCGGTATACTAACTACCTCTACCTTTACACTATCTATTATACCTTAATTTATGACTACGTCTACTTTTATACTATCTGCTACGCCTCAACCTGTAACAATAACACAGCAACTCCACGTACAATCTATAGATGAGGAGAACCACCCTATTACTATAACTGGCTATAGCAAGAAAATTGCGAATACAGCTAAGATATATATAGAAGAGTAGAAATATGGTGGCATAAACAAAAGCCTTAACTACAAATTAATAATATTCTACAATATCTGCAATCGAGCGGATATACCCCAAGAAGCCTACCCTAAGGCATTCCCTACTATGCTAAAAGGACTAGCTTTAGACCACTTCTATACAAACCAACTATCCCGCCTACCATTTGCCAAAGCTTGTGAGCACCTTTGGAATTTCTTTAAAGGACTAGAATTTCAACGCAAGAACCTAGACAAGTAGAACACCATTATACTTACAATAGTAATAGCAGGAAATATAGATAAGTTAATAAGCGAATGTCTCTAATTGTTAATCTATAGACTTTGTTAACTATAGCATGGCCTTAGATCTACCTTATATACTATAGACTTCCTTTATAACAAAATCGTCACTTCTTGCCAGGGAATACTAGTATGTAGATATGCAGTCTCTAACCCACTGGATAACCTTAGAGCCCTTATTAATAAACTTTAATCGTCTATTATAGTATACAAGAAAGAGTATATGGAGAAGACACAAGCCTTCTTTACAGACTGACGGTTCTATAAAAGAGATAATAACTACAACTGTAGCAACCGCAATAACCCTCTATATAACCGCAACCGAAAGAAACCACGTTGCTTTATATGTAATAGGGAAGGATGTCGCTTATAGAGACATACTAAGGAGGAGTAAGAAGAGTTTAAAGCCAAGTTTAGAACTGCTAATAGAGATAGGTTTGGCAAATTTAACAACCGATTTAAGAAACGACTTAACCAATATATTATAGATTACGAGGATAACGATACCAACTCAGAAGAAGAGCTTAAGGAAGCTTTTTAAGCACTAACTATTAATATAAGTTATAAGGCAACTGACAAGAACTTATAACTAAATATTAATTACTACCATACCTCCCTTGGCTAAGTGGAATAGCAGAAAGTAATTTCTATGGCTACTACCCTAGCTAATAAAGCCTTTGGCCATTTGGTTACAACTATAGACAATATAGTACCTCTTATAACCAACCAGGACCCCTTTACCTATAATATAACTACATCTACGTCCCGCTATACTGTAAACAAGTTTATAGGTATAATAATTGATATAGGAGCATCTAAACGATCTATAGTAGGATATGGCTAATTCTTGGCATTCTATAGACTTAATACTGATGTACAGCTCAATACCACCATATAAGGCATGGTTAACGTACAGTTCGGTATTAGATTAACCTTATTAATTAGATTAGCTAAAGTAATCACCCCAATTGGCATAATCGAGTTTTATATTGTTAAGGTTAATACCCCATTTTTACTTTGCTTGGCAGATATGGATTACCTATAAGTATACTATAATAACCTAAAAAATATGCTAATTACCCCTTAGAGCGAAGTACCCGTTATATATCGCTTTGGCTATCCTTTCCTACTTTAGAACACATCCCTATGTACTTATTTAACTAAGTCATTTAAACAAAACCCCTGCTACCTCACTAATATAGAATTGAAGCGACTGCATTGCCGTTTTAGCCACCCTTTAGCTGAGCGTCTTGTACAAATACTTAAACGCTTAGGGCATAATATTAATAGCAAGACCTTAGATTATCTTATACGCTACTACCACCATTGTTAAAAACATGGAAAGTTGCCTAGTAGATTCAGATTTACCTTATATAATAATATTAATTTCAACTATTTAATCGTGGTTGATATTATGTATATTAATGGCGCACCCCTTTTGCATATTGTTAATAAAGGAATACGATTTTAAGCTGGCAGATAGCTGCAAAACATTAGCGCCAAGTATACATGGGATATATTATAAATGTACTAGATTAACACATACCTAGGACCTCCTAATATTATTATATATAATGCAGGCAAGAATTTTGTGAGCAAGGAATTTAAACAATATGCTATAATATTTGGAATAGTTACAAGAAGTGTACCTATTGAAGCCCACAATTTAGTCGGAATGGTAGAACGCTACTATGGCCCCCTCCGTCGCATATACTATATCATTACTGCAGAACTGCTAGATATTAGTAAGGACATAGCCCTACAAATAGCTTTTAAAGCAATTAACGATTCCGCAGGCCCTAACGGTCTTATACCCACCTTACTAGTATTCGGAGCTTACCTATATATAGTGGAATCCGACGCACCTAACCCTATAGTTATACAACGAGCAGCAGCTCTTAAAAAGGCTATAGAAGAAGTTAAGAAGCTTAGAGCTAAGCGCTAAGTGGCAGATGCCCTTAATATGCGTAATGGACCCAAAACAACTGTAATCTATGACCTACCACTTAACTCACCCGTATTAGTATAGAGAGAAGGACTTATAGGCCAACCTGGCTACTGGTCTAGTCCGCATAACCTACTTAGCATTGAAAATAAGACCTATACTATACAACTTCCCTACAGACCCACCAACTTTTGTAGTACGGTCGTGAAACTATATCTAGTAGACCCTAAGATTACAGAGGATATATAACTAGAAGACGATGAAAGTGAACTACCTCAAACTAAATCTAAACCCTTACCTCAAACTAAGCCTGGACCTCAACCCGTTAAGCGTGGAAGAGGTAGACCACGCAAGTACCCTATTAAAGCTAATACCGCGAACATTTTAATATATCTACAAGATGAGGACAATGATTAACTTATAAAGTCCAATTAGTTTATAGTATCACGCCAGAAGGAAATTAAGGGATTACTTAAGAAAGGAGTTTTTGAACTAGTTAACCCTAAAGATATACCACAAAGCAACAGAGTATTCAACTCTAGATTTATTAACGAGATTAAGAACCCCGGTTCTGATAAAGCCTTTAAGAAGTCAAGACTAGTTGTATAGGTATATAATAACCTAGAAAAAGACCTTGTATTAACCCAATTACCTATAATCTAACGAGTTAGCTAACGCCTTATTCTCTATATTACGGCCATAACTTAGAACAATGGCATATATCTCTACTTACGAGATATTTCACAGGCCTATATATAATCAGCTATAAGACTAAATTGAGACTTCTATATCAGGGCACCTCTCGAACTTAGTACGGCACTTAGAGTCTTATAAGGCACAATTCTAAAGGTTATTAGACCTTTATACGGCATTCCTAAGGTAGGCAATTATTGGTTTAAGACTTACCATAACCACCATATTAAAGAACTAAACATGAGCCAATCTACTTATAACCCCTGCTTACTCCACCTTAACAACCCCATAAATTTCAGAATAGTTGGTTTATAGACTGATAACACCCTCCTACTAGCCAACTTAGTCTTTATAGCTTTAGAATAGGAGAAGATTAAGAAAGCTAAGTTCCTAACCAAGGAACGCGAACAACTTACGCCGGAACACCTTATTAAATTCAACAGAGGCATTATCTAATAATAGGATTATATAATCACGCTTATATAGGAGCGCTAATGCTAGAACTTAACCCTTATTAATATTAAGGAAGCTATTACAATAACTAGTTCCAGAGGCACTATTTATATAGCACTTACACTTAAGGATTAATATATCGCCCAACAAGCAAAAGGAGTTTATATTGCGTCTATATGCCAGCCTAAAGCTTCTTTCGATTTATCCTACGCTGCCTAGGTGATTAACCCTGACAAGAAAGACGCAAAACTGCTTAATAAGAGGATTTAGTGGCAAATTAAGAACCTAATAAGAGGTTTAAACTTTGTTAAACTTAATATAGAGACATTATAACTACTTATATTCACTAATTCCTTATTTGCAAATAATAAGGATCTCTTATTATAGATTGGATACATCCTGGTACTAGTAGACTTATTAAATAAGGCGAACATCGTCCACTGGTCCTTAGTTAAGTGTAAGAGAATTACTAGAAGCGTACTAGCCTCTAAATTATATGCTATGGCCTATAGTTTCGACATTGGCGCTGCAATTAAGGCTATAGTTAAATTGTAACTTAATATTAGCCTACCGCTTATTCTTTGCACTGATTTAAAGTTGATCTATAAATACCTTGTCAAACTAGGAACTACATAGGAGAAGAGACTTATGATTGATATTATGTGCCTACGTTAGTTATATAAAAGACGCGAAATAGCTAAAGTTAAGTGGATTAATGGAGACAGTAACCCTGTGGACGCTATAACTAAAAGTAAACTATTATTAGCTCTTAAGCAACTTATTAACACAAACCGAATCGAGTTAAAGACAGTAGAATGGGTAGAACGTGCTACTAACAATAGCACTAATATAAAGGCATAGGGTAAGGAAGGAAGGAAGGAAGGAAAAAAAGAAAGAGAAGTATATATATGGATTTTTAAACTACATAGTTGTAGGATACTAGTCCTCCGCATTTTCTAAAGTACTCCCAGTGTAGCTAGAATATATTGCATTGCAATAGGAGGCAAATTGCCGCCATGTGTGGTAAGTTGCCATTACGTGTTACCGCGGCACTAGCGTGGTAAGGAACCTTAAGTTTCTTACCCTTTTTCGTATTAAAAGACAACATCTATCTATAACACCGCATAGTACATATTATTGTGATATATATATTCTGCACGTTGTTAAAGCATACCAACAGTTTTATATCTTTATATTATATCCATCTAGCCAGAGTAGGCCGTAAAGGATAGTCTTTATAGAATTCTTTTACTAGGAAAGGCGCATTAGCCTTAATCTGTTTATAGGTTTTCTAGGTTTATATTTTATATCCTTTCCACTTAATAAGAAGTTTAAATTATTTAGATTATATTTTCTATTATATATTATTAATTAAGTTAATAAAGTAAGAACTGTTACTATTGTTAATAATTATAAGAGGTGGCGGCGGCACTTTATAAGTTATAGAATTATCTTTTAAAGGTTGCAATAAGCTTATATAAAACATTAGGTGTATTTTTATCTTAGTTAGTAGTTTAAGCTTATAGGCATATAGGCTTAGTTTCTTCTTAATTTAGTATAGGCCTATAAACTTCTAATTAAGTTTCTTTAAGGGCCGTTAAGTCTTTAGGTTTTATGTATTTAGGTAGGCTATATTACCTTCCTTAAAGTCCTATACAGAAGCTCGTCCTTTATTTATATACCATTCCTATAATATTTAAGCGTACGTTAATTTACTTTATAATAGTTCCGTTAACCGCTTTATTTAATTAGCAAAGTTATATATATTTATTAACTGGATCCATTTAATTATGGGTCCTATTATATTAATTTTAGGTTATAGTTTAAATCTAAGTTAAGGGTTTTATCCGTAGGTTACATAGAATAGCGTCACGCCTATTAATATATTAATTATATTAATTACAGTAAACTCAGCTAAAGATAGCCATTTTTTCTAGTTATCTTGTAGGTAGGAGTAGTATATTTATAAATATTATTCCATAATTATATTTATAATTTTAGTTTAACTATCTATCTCCAGATAAAATATAGTTAAGAGTTGTATTTAAATACTTAATTATTTATATAGAGCTTGCTAGAAGTCTAAAATAAACTGGCTTCTATAGTTAGATATTATTATATTAGGAAGTCCGTATAGCTTAAAGATATACTCTATTAAAAAAGAAAATGGAGATCTAACTGCCGTTTTAGGAGGGTTCTGTCGCTGTTTTTGGAGGTCGCGTCGCCAAAATTCCCCACCGCCCTAAGCCTCTTGCTTGCCGGTCTAACGTTAAGCCTCTCGCTTACCGCCCTATGCCCCATTTTACGGGCAAACCAGTTTATCCAGAAATGTAACCCTTTTACGCGCCTAGCGCTGAAGTTATATATACTCTATAGCTCCCACCTCTGATCTGTTTGACCTAGGCCCCATTTCTCTTATTCTCTACCCTCCTCTCTTCTTAACCCTATATTACTCTCTAGATCCTTCCCGCTGTTATTACCCTAAGTTCTCTTCTACCTCTATAGAATGCGGCGCGCTTAACTATTAGATCGCAGCTTGTCGTCCAGTATTACTAACGATAAGTATATAGACACGGACAGCGATGGTGATAGCTACGGGACAGAACCGACCGTCTTTAACAGTAATACTGATAGTGATGCTGATAGTGACGCCGACTGCGACGCCGACAGTGGCATTAACTGTAATGCTGATAGTATCGCTAGATCTAACGATACTTGTGAAGCGCCCGCTTAAGCATAGCTTTATAAGGATTAAGACCATCCACTAGAATACTACCTTAAATAATTAAAAGAGTTTGAGGAATCCGATTTTATAATATAGGACTATACCAATGGTAGTACGAATCTCCTTAACCGCATTAAAGAGCACTAGTATTAGTAAGTAATAACCTATTTAGCGGCTTTCTTTTAGGCCTAACTTGGCGGAGAGCTAACAATTTCTAGATACTATACCTATATAGGGAAAGACCCTAAGAAAATATACTAAGTCCTCTCGCTTTGGCTCCTTTATAGCTTCTTTAACTGGTTTCTAAATCAGAAATAAGGGAAAGGGGGTAGGAAATAGTGCGGGATAAAGGCTTCTAGCTCGCTTAGCTTATACTAGAAGTACTATTGCCTTATATATAAGAAAGCAACTAGTAGGAAAATTCCTGGCAAACTAAACCGCCAGATATATAAGGTAATTATGTTCCTAGTTAGCCCTTTAACCTAGTAAAGTAAAGCGGAGCTAAGATATCTTTCTTAGGTACTTTAGAAACTGGCGAAGAAACATAGCTTAAGCAAGAAAAAGTGAGAAAAGATAGTTATAGATATGGAGGATCTCGCCCTAGTTCTTAAGACTAACTTAGTTATAATAAGGAAGAGATATGCAGTTAGATAACTTTGGATATAAGTTTATTTCTTGCTATAGCTAGGCTTTTACACTATAAGCTAACCTAAAGCTCTTCTTAATCTATGCTACTAATATATAATGGTTACACTTATTCGCGACCTAGAAGGCGGGCTTTATAAGATTATGCTTAAGTTTATATTTGAATTCACTAAGGAATATCTTGGTATAAAAGAAGCGTATGTTCTCTTTCTACCCTATTCCTCTTACCTTATGCTTATAGAGAACTAGTAATACTTTCCTAATTTCTAAGATTATCTTTAACCCTTTACTTATTTTTAGCCCTTATGTCTTTCTCCTAGGCCTTCTCTTTGCTAACTAAGCTTTTACACCCCCTAATCTAACGTCCGCAGAGTAGCTTAGTAAGCTATATATTAAGCCTAGGCGTAATGAGTTGCCACTACCACTCTATTTAAACCTAGATAATATCCCTATATTTTAGCGGTTAATTAAAACCCCCTACAGCTATAAGGTCTTACTTGACCAGCCTTTACTATACTTAACTCTTTTGCCCTGGATTAAGAACCTTAGCGCAATTACGGGATTTTAATAGGTTACGCGCCTATACAGTCTCCGTTATGGCGCAGGTAAGGCATTTGACGAGAATGGTAAGTTCTATTGTATAGAGCTAGTTCTACTAAAACCTTTCTAACGCCTATACTACCTAGGTAATATAAGTGACGCCCTTTAAAACCTAATAATACAGCACGCTGACGCTTGAATATTCCTAAAGCACTACCTTCCATAGCGTGTTGGCGTAGATATATAGGCAATTATTTAAGGCTTAGAGCCTTAAGAAAAGTTAATAAAAGTAGTATACCAAATAAGCCGATTAATTAACCCGCGGCGGCCATAGTACCTAATAATAGAATAATCCTTATTGGTAAATAAGAACCTGTGTATTTGTACCTTAATTAAAATTTAAAATAAGCTAAAGCTTAGCCTTAAGCGCAAAACCGTAGGAAGTACAGAATACTAAAAACTTAGTTAAGAAATTACAAATGAAAGGCAACGTTAGAGAAATGCGCTATTAAAAAATATTAAGAAGAATTAGGACAACGAATAAGCTGTAATTAATATTAAGCGGCAACTTTCTAGGGATAAATTTAGTAAGGATATTAAAGCAACCTTAGAATCTAGTGATGATAGATTAGTTAAATATAAACGCCTTATCTAAGCGATTATAACGCTTCCTAGCATATTACTAGAAGATAAGATACATAGACGCAATAATACCATTAATGCGGTTGTAGATTACTGCAATGTTGAGAAAGGTAGAGTATATTAGCGGAATTATTACTAGAGACAGTCTAGGACAGATATCACCCTTGGCAAAGTTAAGATTAAAGAAGATGCTAAGATTTCAGAAGCTGCTAAAGCGCTAAAGAGGGCAAAGTTATCCTTATATAAGGAGAAAAGACCGAAAATATACTTTATCTGCCTTGGGAATAAAAAGCTTATAATTAGTAAGCGTATATATAAGTTCTATACTCTAGCTGCTCTTATAAAGCATTTCTAATAAGCGCATCTCTCTAAACTCCTATAGTAGGGTAAGATTAAATGCAATATTTGTGAAGTAACCCTTAAGCACAAAATACATCTTTAGAACTATGCGCTTAGTATATATAGGACCTTTTCCTAGTTATTACGCGCTTATCTTATTATTCTTTACTACTTTTTATTTTATTTAGTCTGTTGTTATCTAATCCTATTCCAGTATTTAGTAGAGTAGATGCAATGACTAGGATTCTATAATTCGTCTAGGGGGGCAAGGGGTAATAGGTAAGGTAAGGGTAAGGTAAAGGATAAGGTAAAGGATAAGATAAAGGGTTAAATAAGGGGTAAAATAAGGGGCAAGGGTAAAGGTTGGTTATATACTTTACCTTAGGTAAACTAGTTTTAGTAAGGAGCTATTAGAGTTCGAATTCTATATAAATAATATAGCTCCAACCCGTAAGTAAATAAGGGGAAAATTATACCCATTCTGATTAGTATATGACCACATATAATAGTAAGCTAAGGTAAAACTAGAAAGCTTAATTAGAGATTGCTCTAAAGCGGACTAATCTAAAATGGATTACTTAAGCCTATAAGCGAGAGAGGTATTGTAGGCTGAGAAATGACTTAGGAATATAATACTAATTAAACTTTACCTAATATGGCTTAATAGAGTGCAGAGCCTTAATCTAAGCCATGGGAACGCATTACCCTATTATATAACCACTAACAATGGGCATAACGCTAGGTAGACTATCCTACTATAGGTTTAAGGGGGACACCCTAAGAGGATATTTCCACTCTAGATGGCACTAAAGTGAAATTAGTCTTAGGGTAATACTCCTAGGCTATTAGTCCTAGGCGCCACGACTATATACTTTCTACAGCCGGAAATTTTTTTAAGCTGTATATTTTTTATAGGCCGCCATTACTAGTACTTAGCTCCTAGGAGTCCAAGGCTCCTAAGACGCTATTCTTAGGACTTAAAACTTCCTAAAAGTTTAAGAATCCTAGGAGACTAATCCTAGGACCTAAAAGCTTCTAGGGGACTATTTCTAGGACTTAGAGGCTCCTAGGAGACTATTCCTAGGATCTAGAGGCTCCTTAGAGCTTAATCCTAGGAGGTGAATTTTATAGGGCGTCTAAAATGGGCACCTAAAGCCTCTATGGTCGTTAGCGAAACTGGCTTCGCCTATTCCCCTAGGGGAATAATCCCCTAGGGCTTTGTTCCCCCAGGGCTTTGTTCCCCCAAGGCTTCGTTCCCCTAGGGCTTCGTTTCCCCAAGGCTTCGTTCCCCTAGGGCTTTGTTCCCCCAGGGCTTCGTTCCCCTAGGGCTTCGTTTCCCTAGGGCTTTATTCCCCTAGGGCTTCGTTCCCCTAGGGCTTTGTTCCCCTAGGGCTTCTTTCCCTACGCTTCCTCTCCCCTTAGCCTCTAAACTCGCTTAGATCCGCCCTTATCTTCTTACATCTCTGCGATAGCCCGCTTCCCCTTCTTAATTGCTTCTTTAAGGTCTTCTATTTGTCCCCAGCGCTGGAACAGCTCTAATTTTAACACAGTATAGTGCACATATAGCTCTATCTGGAGGCTGTTATCTTCGCCGGCTATAACGCTTAAGATAAGCTTAAAGTTCTTAAGTAAAAGCGTGTTAAGGTTGAACCCGTTGTCTATAGCTGTTAGATATGGAATATAAAGATATATAAGACAAGCTTATAAAGCTATTTAGGACCACTCTTAAATCGCTATAGATATAGAATTGTGGCGGGGGCAATGTAATATTTACTGGCCGCGCAAAGCGTTCTGAGCTTTGCTTTTATAATTAAAAGTTTAGCTTAAAGGGTGTGGCGCAGCGCGGCTAACCCTAGGTGGCTTGATAAAGCTACCTTGCTATATTATAGTTTGAAGACGCGCTGTCTCCCTAACTTAGGAGATTTATAAATGCACTAATTATATAAATAATCTCCTTATAGACGTCTCTCACTTTAGCAATAGTAAATTTATTATATAATGCCTTAAAGCATCCTACTTTTGCAGTTTTTTCTCCCACTATCGGCCGTTGGTCTTAGGCGTTTTGTTACTAGCCTAAATAACCCTTATTAAGACTACCGCAATCCCATTTGTAATGCTAGCCCTAAAGTTATAGAGAAAGTCCAAACTTAGTATAATAGCATTTGTTATTCCTTTAACTATTAAAATATAGCATTACAGCTTATAACCTTTCTTTCCTTGTTGTTCTTAAAGCGTCTTAAAGTGTTAATCTAGATTATAGCTGATTAAGCTAAGATGTACTACTTAAACAATGTGGGACAATGGTTTTAATATGCTATGTAGTCTTAAGAAACCCGCGAGTGGATTAAGAGAACTATTAACGAAGGGGAACACCTAGCTGTAAGGGGCGCTTAGTTATATAATGCTCTACTATATAATAGTTTTATAAGAGGATCCTCTTGTTTAAACGCGCCTATTTAGACCACGCTGGTTTATCTAGCGATTTGTCTAAGTTAGAAGAATAGTGTTGCTTTGTAATACTAACGTCCTCTAATCTTTTTGAAGAATAATAAAAGGCACTTTGTGACTAAAATCAAGGGAATAGCTAACTAGATTACTTAGGTAATGGCAATTATATGCCTAGGCTTGCGCCTTACTATTGTTAAGGTATTACGTTGGTAAAGAGTACTAATTTAGGTTTTAAGTTGGTATAATTTATAGCCTTTAAAACCTTTTATAATAAAGAGCAGTAAGACCCTTAGCATATGCCGGCCTTAAGCTATAATGGAGCAGCGCCTGGTAGGCTTTCTGATTGGGCCAACTTAGGATAGGCTATAAAAGGGGCTCTTGATTATTCGTGTGGCACATAGGTGGTTATAATATATTTTTTACTTTATATCTACTAAATAAGTTTTCGCTGCAGCTATACCTAAAAAACATAATTATATAACCTACGTCTTTATAAACTCTTCTACTATTTTGTATTTTGGCATCGCTTCCTAAAGCTGCTTAATTTATTATCACAACTTAGTAGTACATAGAAGGTCTATTTATACTGCAGCTATAGCATTCTTAGGATGGCTCTATCTTTCAATTATCTAGCCTATAGAATGTTATTTACGCTATATATATACATTCCTATTCGCTTTTAATATATATAGATCTATACTATAACCCTGCTTAACCCCGCTAGCTATTCTCGTGGCTCCTATACTTGCTATCTCTATATCTAGTATAACTTATTCTTGCGGCAGTCTGGCCTAAACAATGCGATAACTAAAGATAAGAGCGTGCTTTATATATATAGCTTAATGTGGTAAATCTAGCAAGTTATACCCTATCTTAATATACAACAAGCAATAAAATAATAGGTTTAATAAAAAATACTTCTAATCTAGCGGACCTAGTAACATCTACTTTTTAATTAAGTTAATTATTATATTTTATAGCCAGAGGCCTTTTAAGCCAAAGCCCTATACCTAAACTTATAGAACTGCTTAAAGCCCTTAACACGGCATTAGAAAAGCTTACCTAGATATTAACCACAACAAATACTGAATTTATAGCACTAGAGCTCCCTCTATAAAGTTACAGCAAGTGTTATAAAGGGCTTAATAAATAGATCAGTTAGGCAGCTTAATTAAGTGCTTATAACTAGGCCACATTTAAGTATATAGGCCAGGATATCTTTGGCTTTATATATACTTTAAAAATATATATATCTACCATTGTAATAAAGATGATAGACGTTACGTTATATGTTAAAGGCGTACTTATATAGACTAGAGCTGACACTAGTATAGGTCTATAGGCAATATTATATTTACTAGAGAATACCTTAAGGAATATAAAGAGCTTATTAAAGACACTTAGTCCGCTATCCTTAAGGAACTAAAAAGCAAGGTTTATTAATTAGGCAAAATAAAACAGTAGCTTAGTAAATTAATTTTTCTATTACACTATAGGTTGATGTATAGTTATTTATTAAACTAGTCTAGGCTATCTATTAGTGGCTGCTACTAGCATATATTTTCTTAATATGGCTATAGGGGCCGTTTACCTGGGGTAGAATACTAGCACTGTTAATACCGAAAATTTTTGGTACTATGTTAACTACTATTCTGTTCTTAACCTAATCTTATTATCCACATATATACACTATACTTAACATTTCTTGAGATAGTCTTTCTCTAAATTTCTCAACATTTAAGTTAAGTGAAGTAATAGAAGAGGTGTTAGTAATAGAGTCTATCTTAAAAGAGTTAACTATAGATAATTACGACGACGGGTTAGGTCTAGGGCGGACTTATTAATAAGAGTTTAGAGAGCGACGCATTCGTTTAAGATAAGATTAAGGGGAAATTTAATATATAGGTTCTTTAAAGTTCTCTAAAGATAATAGGGTGGTATTGACCTAGGCGCGGACGTGGTCTATAATGGTAATAGTAATAATAAGGAAGTGAGTTGGAAGGGCTTAAATTATATAACCTTAACACTATATTTAATTAAAGTCAAAATTGCATTAAATGCAATAAGATAGCATGTGAAAGTTAAGCGTTAATTTATTTCCTACTGCTGATAAGGTATAAACACTGGTTGGTATACCCTATAGCGATAAGGCAACTGCGCCTGTAGGAAGATAAAAAACCGCTAAATATATAACCTAAGGGATCGCGGACGCTTTATCAATATAACAGACTTTGTAATAAAGACGAATATAAAGGAGGGTAGTATTTGCGTTGCTAGGCTTCGCTTATAGCAGGTCCCTTATTTAAACTAGCCACTTTGTAGAGGGTGTGCTACGCATTTAAAGATTGCGAAACAATTTTTCTACTTAAAGTTCCCTTATAAAGATCCTTATATAGTCCTAGCTAGCATTTGCCCTGCTATTAGAAACTCTTAGCATCTACCCTACCAACCTTTACCTCTGCATGCCATTCTGTGGCGAAAAGCGCGTTTAAACGCCAACTTCTCTCTTTATTTGCGTTAAAAATTAAACGCCTTTTAAATAAGGGTATGGCTAAAGCGGGTTAGTACCCTCCCTACTAGCGCTAGTATAATGTTAAAGTAAATTTATATAGCATTGGAACCCTTAATAGAGGGCAAGACGATTTTTAAGTTACTTATAAAAGGGATTAGTAGATATGTTTTTTAAGCCCTAATTTAAGAAGCTTCTTTAAAGGAAAAGGGTAGTAATTGGAAAACTATTCTAGTAAGTGCAGGTATAAAGCAGGTGCTAAGAAAGTACTAATAGTAAATATATAAAAATAAAAATAACTTTAACGCTATAAAGAAGAAGCTGTTTCCGTATAAAGAGCCCTATAGACCTAGCATGCCGGATAAGTTCCTATATAATAGATCCTACAGGCTTAAAGAACTGGAGAAATTCCCATAAAAGAAGCCCAACAAATTTGGCGATAAGTAGAAGTCCTATTATACTTCCTCCTAACCCTTTCCTACTATACTGGTAGAGGTACACAATCCCACTTAGTAGATTGCAATAGATGGAATAAGCGCTAAAAAGTATATACTAGATATTACTTTTTAACTCTTTAATATATAAATCTATAAGCCTACTAACCTTAAACACAACTAGTACTTGCTTAGGATGTAAGTGTTTAAGCTTAGAAAGAAACTTATAGAGTTTAGGGTTATTATTATATATTAGTTGTCCTTTATTAGTAATACAGTAAATAAAATCTTCTGCCCGTGTTAAGAGACTTGAGAAATTATTATAAATTATATAGAGCTTAGAAGAGGTCAAGCTAAGAAAGATAAAAGCGTAGGTTTTAGAACATAGACAAACCACTAGGCGTTCTATAGGCGTTCTACAATTTCTTATTAAATTTCTACTTTATTCTTCTATATAGCATTGCACTTATAGAGTCTTGCTTACTAAATTACGCCAAATCCTAAGTTCTCTATTATTACTTAATAATCCATTATCGTCACTCTGGCTCGGTTTATTAATATTAGTAGTATCAATTCGCCCTTCTACTAGGTTACTCTAGCGCAATCTATTAATAGGGTGGCCAGAAGTCCGCAGCTTATCACTATTATTTAAAACTACCGTCTCTTTATTACTATCTTTATTACTATCCTTTTTCCATCCTTGATTATAAGGTGTGAAATATATAACACTAGGGTGGTATATATAGATTGTCTCCTAAGCTCTTCCTGCAGACTTATAAGAATTATTAGTAATCTAATTTAGGTTTATCTGAGGCATATATATAATAGGACTTATTTAACAAGCATAGAAAAGAACTATATTTTAGTAAGGCTTAGTATCTAAGGAAAAGCTAGCTTAATTTAAGGATATTTGGAGGCAAGGCGAATACTACCTTTATAATATTTCCTCTACCGCTTAGCTGAGCTAAGACTAAGTTTAGAAAGGGAGATTAAGATTGCCTAAATGAGGCAAAGTATATCAGCGGCCCCTTTACCCTAAAGCTAGCGTATAATATCCGTTGGCTATAATTACTCCTTACTTAGTGTGCTGTCTATACCTAAAAGTATAGGCTGCTAGACTAAATCTAACAGTAGCTATTTAAATTAAAGGAGAAATTGCTAGGGGTAGTTATTAGCTGAGCTATTACTAAATATAAATACCTAACTAAAATATATTATATTAGTGCGGAAGAACTAACGCACTAGTCTCTAGCTTTGTGAGCAGTGCTTAGCTGTTATTGCTTATTAGATTATAAGTAGTCTTAATACTCTAGCTCTTATTAGCATTAATATAAAGAAGCTTATATAAATACCGCATACTTTAATAGCTGGAGAAGTTTATATAAATTTGTTAACTGGGATTATATAAGTTACTTTAAGATTGATGTTTTTACCTAAATCTATATAACGTGGGTGAAAGCAATGCCGCCTTTTAAGCGCTATACTATGGTTTCTAAGGTATATAGTGTAAGTAAGGAGTTAGGAGATAAAGCTGTGGCGTATTTAGCCACCTCTAATATAACTAAAAAGAAGTTCAGGAATATAGTTTCCACTCTATCTAGAACTGGATAAGGGCTTCTATATACTAGTGTTTAAGGGTAGCCCTAACAGTTAATTATTGTTTAAAGTTAGTAATCTGGCTAAGCTAAGTTTTACGCTTAGAATTAAATAGGGGATTTACTTAATATTATAAGAAGAGGCTCAGATACTAGATACTAGTAGAGGCATTAGCCCCCTAAATACCTAGAAGCTATAGGTGGTAAAGAGATTATCTTACAACTATTAATGTGACTTAGTGTTGCGGTGAAGTAGCTTACATAATTTAATATTTTTAGATTAGAGCTATACTTCTAGCATTAGTCCTATAAGGGCATAAAGGGCGCTATTGCGCAGTTTTCTTTGCTTTATAGCACTTACAATTCCTAATTCTTTTATACTGGCCCTAAGCTCTTGCTAGCCATACTTTTTCTAGTTAAGGACTACTCGCAGCCGTCCAATTCTAGATAGGTAGGAATACCATCTTTACCTACCCAAATATCTGGAATAGAAATTTCGCATCCTTATGATACCTAAGAGCATAAGGATATGTATATTTTAGGAATAGACTATATGGAAAGCTATAGTAAGGCCAGCCCTATATTTTAAGTTTAGCCTATTAATCTTCTTACCTAATAATAGGCTCGTCTGACCCCGCGAATATAGTTGCTAGTATTAAGCACGTTTCTCTAATACCTCCTAGTAAGATAGCCAGATAATTATAGATCTTTTAATTACACTAACAGCTAAGTAGGTAATAATAAAGCCCACTTTATAGATGTTTCTAATAATAGCTTAGATTATAAAAGCAAAGATGAACAGCCTATTAGATTTCTAAGAAGACCAAACCAAAATTTAGAAGGCATAGTTAAAAACAGTGCACTTAAATACTGGGTGGAGTGGAAGCCTAGGCTGACAAGCATTAGAGCTATAGAGAGAAATAAGAATTTAAGGTATTACTTAGTTCACATTATAGATAGAGTGGCAGTTTTGTGCTAGAAGCCTACTAAAGAGCCTATAACTAACCTAATGTCCTATAAACTTTGATCTTATTATAAAAAGAACCTTAGTAAGTTTATTAAGCATATTATAAGGTTCTAAGAGCTTAGAGAGGCGCTTAAAAAGAAAGATAGAAAAACACTTATAGCTTTGGTAGATAAGAGTAGAATATAAAAGGGACTTAGATTAACCCCACAAAACGCCATTAATAAAAGTAGTAAAAAAGAGATTGACGGCGAATCTTTAAAAGCAAAAGAGAAGTAGAGATTACCCCTAAATATATAGTATGTGGTGGGCTTAGGCCTAAATAATTTAGGAATAGAACTTTCTTCTATAGTACTTTAACAGTTTCTAAATAATTGCTGAGTATTTCTAGTTACTGTTAAGCAATTTGATTATTTCCTATATATAACACGTTTTAGTCTTATCTATCCCACTATTTCTTAGGAATGTCCTAATATAAGCAGAAATGGCTGGAGGTTCTAAGGGCTCTTAAGTAAGGCTTATGAAGTAGAATGACGCATGCTGTATATGCCATATAACCATAGGGAAGAGTTTATTGAAAGGCGGAATATTAGATGGTTGGATAAAGGTTGAGCTTAGGTCTACGTCCTTACTACTGGTGAATTCCGCCTACTAAGACCACCTAGACCAGACGAGGTCTCCGAACTAGGTTAAGCATACTTATTTTTGAATATAAAAATCAAAAGCACTTAATAAAGGTTATGGGCTTTTATAGCAGAAGCAGTTGTTCTGGTATATTTAATAGCACTACCTAAGATAATAACTTTCTTGCCAATGCTTTCTAAAACATTTAAGTTAGGACTAGGACTAGATGGTTAGTATAAGCTCTATTAATTTTCTTATATTAGTGCTATTTGCGTTGTCTTGTCTGCTGTGATGGATAAGTAAACGCACCCGCTTACTTAACGGATTTCGACTATGGTCCCTTAAGCTAGCCGGTCTGCAGAGAGTGCGCTATGCGTTTATGGATCGCAAAACAAATTTTCTATACTGAGTTCCCTTACGGAGATCCCATCTAGTACTAGCTGGCATTTGCCCCGCCATTAGAAACTCTTGGCATCCACCCTATATGCCATCCTGTGGCGAAAGTGCGTTTAAACACTAACCTCTCCCTTTATTCGCGTTTAAAAATTAAACGCCTCTCAAACAAGCCTATGGCCGGTGCGGGTCGGCCGTCCTCCCTGCTAGCGCGTCCAAGGTGTTCATCCACATCTCTCTTAAGATTTCAAATACCGGTATGTTTAGTTGCTTGCAAAATTGCCTTTTTGCTAGGGTCCGACCCTGCATATCCGTGGCCTTACCGCGCCACGCTTTGGGCTGTGCAATTTGCCCCACCCGTCCCCGAGCCATGCTTGCCCAACTACCGTCCTCTTTGAAACGAGCATTAGCACAGACTATAGCACACTTTTGCTTTCAGATCTAGATCTTCGGTATAATTTAGTGTCCTCCCATTGCATGTGTATTCGTTAACGATAGCTAGTTCCGATCTTCTCAGCTAGTGAGAGAGCCGCCATACTTCTGTCTCTCCACCCAACTTGCCGTGTTTGGGCTCAGCGAAACCCCATTCCCATTGCTCGCTCTCGCTAACTTCCACGCGAAATAATGCGTTTTTTGTTACGCAGCAACACCGGCCAGTTTAGCCTCACTAAGGACTTGGTTGGCGACGATACAATCCCTCCCTATGCGATACTTTCGCATACATGGGGGCCGGATACTGAGGAAGTCACCTTCGAAGACCTGATAAATGGCACTGGCGAGGCTAAGCTTGGCTATGAGAAGATCCGATTCTGCGGAGAACAAGCCAGACAAGATGGCTTGCAATACTTTTGGGTGGACACATGCTGCATCGATAAAACAAATAACGCTGAATTCGAGCACGCTATAAACTCCATGTTTCGGTGGTACAGCAATGCTACTCAATGCTACGTCTACTTATCAGACGTCTCTTTTGACACCGGCGAAGATTCAAACCCGCCGCCGTGGGAATCAGGTTTCCGGAAAAGTAGATGGTTCAAACGGGGTTGGACGCTCCAAGAGCTTCTTGCCCCTCATTCAGTCAAGTTCTTTTCCCTGGAACGCAGGCGACTTGGTGACAAAATTTCCCTACAGCAGCAAATTCACGAGATCACCTGTATTCCTACTTCAGCGCTTCAAGGAGACTCTTTATTTCAGTTCAGCGTCAATAAGCGACTATCATGGGTAAAAAACCGTGAGACCAAGCTCGACGAAGATAAAGCGTACGCATTACTAGGCATTTTTGACGTTTACATAGCCCCTATCTACGGCGAAGGAATGGCGAGGGCGTTCGAACGGCTCCTAGACGAGAATGACAAGCAACAAAAATGTATCCAAGACTTACATCTCACCAATCCTCGCGACGACAAAGAGCGCATTGAAGACACCAAGGGTGGCTTACTGAAAGATTCGTACCGCTGGATCCTTGAGAACTCCGACTTTCAACGATGGCGTGACAACCAGCAGAGTCAACTGCTCTGGATCAAGGGGGACCCTGGTAAAGGTAAAACAATGCTGCTATGTGGTATTGTTGATGAGCTTAAGAATTCAATGGCTAAGACAAATCTTCTGTCGTTCTTCTTCTGCCAGGCTACGGACTCACGAATCAACAACGCTACGGCTGTACTGCGAGGTCTGCTATACTTGCTTGTCAATCAGAAGCCATTGCTTGCTCGGCATATACGGAAGAAGTACGATCACGCAGGCAAAGCCCTGTTTGAGGATGCGAATGCGTGGGTTGCCTTGTCCAAGATCTTTACAGACATCCTGCAAGACTCAAGCTTAAATAGCACGTACTTGATCATTGATGCACTCGACGAATGTGCCACGAACTTACCGGAGCTGTCGAATTTCATCGCCCAGAACTCTTCTGCATCATCTCGTGTCAAGTGGATAGTCTCGAGCCGCAACTGGCCCGACATTGAGGAGTGCCTAGAAAGGGCGGGAAATAAGGTGAGGTTATGCCTCGAACTTAACGCAGAGTCTGTTTCTACTGCTGTCAGGAAATACATCCAGCACAAAGTACGTGAGCTGGCGCAAATTAAGAAGTATGACGACAAAATTCAAGACACTGTGTTAGGCTATCTATCCTCAAATGCGAATGACACTTTCCTCTGGGTAGCTTTGGTCTGTCAAAACCTCGAAAAGATCCCAAAACGGAACACTTTTAAGAGGCTGGATGCGTTTCCACCTGGACTTGACTCTCTTTACGAGCGGATGATACAGCGGATATCCAACTCAGATAATGCTGATCTCTGCAAACGGATACTGGCTACAATAGCGATCGTATACCGACCTATTACACTTAAAGAGCTGATGTCTCTTGTTGAGGTGGACGATGATCTTGATTCGTTATGCGAGATTATTGGCGAGTGTGGCTCTTTGCTCACTGTCCGAGGAGACACTATCTATTTGGTACATCAGTCTGCAAAGGACTTTTTATTGGGGAAAGCATTTAATGAGATCTTTCCGTCTGGAAAGGAAGAGGCCCACTATGACATATTCTCAAGATCTCTCCAGGCGATGTCCACGACGCTTCAACAAGACATGTACAGTATATGTAAGTTAGGATGTCCTATCGAGCGGGTTGAACAGCCAGACCCAGATCCACTAGAAGCGTCACGCTACTCATGTATCTACTGGGTGGATCACCTCCATGACTGGAATCATAATTTTTCTGGAGATCATAGGGTTGACCTGCAGGATGGAGGCACTGTCGACAGTTTTTTACAGAAAAAGTACCTCTACTGGCTTGAGGCTCTTAGCCTCTGCAAAAGCATGTCAAAAGGGGTAGTGTCAATGGCGAAGCTCAAGGCATTAATCCAGGTAATCCACGAATTAATAATGCCGTTCCCGCATAATATATATGCTAACGTGACTTAGGGAAGAGCAGATGCATCCGTCTTAATTGAACTAGTTCAGGATGCGTACCGATTTATTATGTCTTACAAGTTGGCAATAGAGAAAAGTCCTCTTCAAGCATATGCATCCGCACTCATGTTCAGTCCAGAGCGCAGCCTCATAAGGAGCCATTTTAAGGAGGAAGAACCAAAGTGGATAACAATAAAGCCGCGTATAGGGAATCAATGGAGTGCGTGCCTCCAGACGCTCGAGGGCCATAGCGGTTCAGTCCGGTCAGTGGCCTTCTCCCACGACTCGACCTGGCTCGCGTCGGCCTTCTCCCACGACTCGACCCGGCTCGCGTCGGCATCGGCCGACAAGACGGTCAAGATCTGGGATATGAGCAGTGGCGACTGCCTCCAGACGCTCGAGGGCCATAGCGGTTAGGTCCAGTCAGTGGCCTTCTCCCACGACTCGACCCGGCTCGCGTCGGCATCGGCCGACAAGACGGTCAAGATCTGGGATATGAGCAGTGGCGACTGCCTCCAGACGCTCAAGGGCCATAGCGGTTGCGTCCAGTCAGTGGCCTTCTCCCACGACTCGACCCGGCTCGCGTCGGCATCGGCCGACAAGACGGTCAAGATCTGGGATGTGAGCAGTGGCGACTGCCTCCAGACGCTCAAGGGCCATAGCGATTACGTCCAGTCAGTGGCCTTCTCCCACGACTCGACCCGGCTCGCGTCGGCATCGGCCGACAAGACGGTCAAGATCTGGGATGTGAGCAGTAGCGAC
>Ga0307507_10001097_pt1 | contig 60145 bp, 12 predicted proteins | sample 7_EM_MG_FD_207223 | JGI IMG/M metagenome (GOLD analysis project Ga0307507, IMG submission 207223) | Populus trichocarpa ectomycorrhiza microbial communities from riparian zone in the Pacific Northwest, United States - 7_EM | ecosystem: Host-associated > Plants > Roots > Unclassified | place... | reverse complement strand
ATATACCCTATAAGCGTCTCCTATACATCCTTAGGGCAAAGGGCTTCCTAGAATAGATTATTTAATTTATTTAAGGATTTATAGGCCAGAAAGAAATATTACTGGTCTTTAGCGGATACCAGAGCCCCCCTATTGCAGTTATAATAGGAATACTATAAGGATTACCTCTGTTGCCTATACTCTTCCTCTTCTTTATAAGCAACCTGCTTAACACCTTTAAGGAAGGGGCGACCTAGGGGATAGGCTTTGTTAATAACATAAACCTAATTATATATAGGCCAACAGCCGCAGAAAACTGTAGGACACTAGAGAAAGCCTATAACACCTATATAGAATGGGCAAGATAATATAGAGTCCAATTCTCACCAGAGAAATACCAGCTAATCTATTTTATAAGAAAATGTAACTAATCTGTAGATCTTTAGCATATAATCCATATTTAAGGCTTTGGGGGTTAACCGGTTTAAGGCCTAAGGGTATTAGGAGTATAGGTAGACAGCAAGCTCCAGTAGAGCGCATATACGGCGTAAGCGGCCTATAAGGGCCAAGTATAGTATATCGCTATATCCAGGATCGTTAATTCTATATAGGGTCCATGCTTCTAGAGGTTACGCCTACTATATACAGCAGTTGTCTGGCTAACCATGACGTATAGATTTAGCATTTGGGCCACTAGAGAAACTAAAAAAGGCCCCCCTAAATTACTTCTTAAACCACTCTAAAAGGTCCAAACAGCCTGCCTTAGGAGTATAATAGGCGGGTATAAGCAAATGGCTATAGCACTGCTTAAGAAGGAAGCCAATATTCCCCCCCTATAACTATATATTAAAGCCGATGTAATATAAAGGGTGTAAAAGAAACGCAACTCTAATGTTATAAAGTATATTAAGACATGCCTAAACAAACTATGGAGGGACCCTAGGGTGCCCTATAGGAGAAGGAACCAATAACCCCAAAGTAGGGAAGATATATTAGGAAAACAGGTAGAGAAAGTAGAAGAAGAATAGTGCGGCGCTAGGGCCCAGGCCTATATAAAGGAGGAAGGGAGACGCGTAAGAGGCCAGCAAAGACAATAGTAAGGGAGAGAAAGGAGCCAAAGTAGAGTATAAAAGAGTACTGGAAAACCATCTACTGCAATATAATACTGGTTGGACCGACGCTAGAGAGACAAATAGGAGTTAAAGGTATAGAGGTAGACTTAGGCAAGGGGAACCTAAGCCATAGTATGGGTAACGCTATAGGGGGTAAATACCTAAGGGCTCTAAGAGGGCCTAATAAAGGCGGAAAATACAATGGCAATACTCTTAAGGATAGGAATAATAGGACTAAAAGATTGGCTTTACTGGGTAGGTGTCCTAGTGGGTAGCCTAAGGTGTAAATATGGCTGGCCAAAACAGACACTAAAATATATAATACTGTTATGCCCCTTACGCACTAGCCGAGAAGCAATGCTCTTAGCAGCTGGCATAGAAAACTATAATACACTGCTCTCAACATAGAAAGGCCTTAAGGCGGCTACCTGGTGGCTTATTAGCCAAAATATGCTAGACCAGTTCCGGGTTGCAAAGGAAATAGTAATAAAAGGCAAAGGGGCGAGTAATAGGCGCCCCCTAATAACTCTACAGGAGTAGAGTACAGTGTGTAATACTAGCGCGTCCGTAGGTTTGTTATAGCAGTAGTGATTCCCAAGGAGGTTAAAAAGTAAGGTAGTAGAGCACCACTAGTGACTTATAGGCGACTTGTAAGCGAGCCCCAAAAGGCGGGGAGATGGATCACGGGGTTTTCTTAAATAGAGTTTTCTCCCCATATATATATAAGGAGTAGTCCGCGTGGGCCCAATAGGGATCCGAATCGGACGTTAAGCAATGAATAATAATAATAATAATTAAATAGTTAGGGGTCTTGGTAGTTAATACGTGTGTATATACGCACGCGGTCTTTAACGGACTTTAGTAAAATTTGATTAATCTAGTAGAACTTAATAGAAGTTAATTAAGCTAGTAGAATTTGGTAGAATTTAGTTAAAGCTTTAGAATTTACCTATTAAGTGTTTTACTAAGATATTTCTACTATAACTAGGTGTTACGGAACCCCACCGTAGGGGCCTCTATAGGAGAGCCCCGTGCTTTTGCGTACACCTCGCGTATAGCTTATATTAGCTACGCGTAGGTATATTACCTTCTTACGCCCTTAACCCTTATAATCAATCACGCAACGTCTTATAGACTCCTCGAATATATACGTCTTATAACCACTACCTCCGTTCCATAACATTACGTTGCGCCTTTTTACTACTAACGCTCAGCCTATAACCAATTCTACGTCTCTATAACACTGTAGGCGCTACCAAAAGCAGTATATCTATAAGTTACCTTACCTTATACTTCTAAAGAACCCATAATAGTAAGACAATATTTCTTACTAGCCCCTATGTTAAACCTAAAGAATAATCCAATACCTATACTTAACCTATAACGCAAATCAATCCTAGAAGAATTTGATTTACTAACCCTAGCCTTAACCCCTAAAGAGATAGACACCAATAATATCTTATCTTTTATTAACTATATAACTATAGATAAGTAAGCAGAAGGGCTACTACCCACTAAAATTAAAATATAAGACGCTAAGATGTTTATAAAAATAGTAGTACGAGAACCCAATAAATACTACCACCTTCTATAGAACTACTACCTAAAGCTTACATAAGCTAAGATATATACTACCTAAGATTACAATATTATCTAAGACCTATAAGCTTATAAGGCGCTTACTAATAATACGTATTAAGAAACTAAAGATGACCTCCACGTGTCTAAACACGACGTTTAACAGTTAAAGAAGGCTAAAATTATACTTATTGCTACGGTTACTAAAAAAGAAGGCAGAATTAAATACCTATAATCTTAGCTTAATAAGTATATTTGTAATAACGCTAGATACCTCTCTACTATATATAACGCCACTTAAGTCTTTATGCCTCTAGCAATCTTACCTACTTAACACTTAACAAAGGGTTAGTATTAAGCAGTTTTACTTAATAGGAATCTCTACTAGAGCAGCAATAATAAAAACCATAATAATTAAACCTAAGCTACTGTGGTGGTGTGATTTGGCCCCCTAGATTTAATATCTAGATTGGGCGTAGCTTCAGGAGAGCCTAGGCCTTCTATATATTTTATATAGATCGGTCTAGAGCCCCAGAGTCTTCAACAACTTAGGGAGGACCAATAGACACACACTTTTCCTTTAATACACTCTTTTCTTCCTTTCTTACTAACTGATTTCCTACTAGCTAATTATAACTAACTAACAGACCAACTATACCGTGACTTCCTATCTAAGAGAGGTCGTACCCTTCTATATATTTTATGGCATTCCACATAGGGACGACGGCAAGCTCTTCAGATTAGAGGTCTGGTACTCTATACACAATTCTATACACAGGAGACGTATAGGAACAATCTAGAACAATCTAAAACTGCGGAACAGAAGGACATGCAGAAAGGGAGGCGAAAAAGCATAGATATATTAGCAACTGGTGCGCAGCCACCTCTATAAGAATAAATTAATGATATATGCTAAGTTCTCCATATGGGAATGATAGTCAGCAAATAGCAATGGGAAGGTGAGTATATAGTACTACAAAACGGAGGATAAAAGGGAGGACTATGGTATACTAAAAAAGGCAGCAAAAAGTCTTCTATATTTTATTTACTATATTTACAACAGCCTATATAATTATTCTCGCATTCATAGGAGCTACCTTTAAATTTATAGTAATAATGGCAACAGTACCAGCAAAGGGATTATTAGGAATATTAGGTCCATTCTATAATAACAGCAAAGGCGCTAGAAAGGAAGAGGAAAGTAAGCAGCCTATTAAACCACAAAGCTCTCCTAAACAAGGGCATGCAATACCAACCCCAACTTTTATAACATTAGGGACCGACAACCCTTAATAGACTAAGGATAAGGTTTATAATGTTTACCTACCTATCTTTAAAGAAACTATAGGTTCGTCACCTCCTACTAGACCACCAATAGAATAAGATAAGGTATATATTATGGCCCAGCCTATACCAGCTCTAGAAACTCCTAGAACCCCTTACTTTATAGAACAAAATATATCGCAATTCGTTAAACAGTATAAGCGACTATATATTTAACATTATGTTACAGACAACAAGAAGCATTAAGGACTTCTAGAGTATTATAACTATTAGATAGGGATATAGATCCACAGTCTACCCAAGTTTATAATTAGAAACTAGATAGAACTTATAAAGAAGCTTAGGACAGACTATAGAGGAAGTAACTGCTTTTAATAAGTTAAAACGGTGGAGTTCTTAGAAGCATATATGCTATAGTATAGGAATAATCTACCCAGCAGTATACGTGAATACTATAGGCAGTTTATATTAATCTCCTAAAAGGTTACTAAGGCTGGCAATTTAGAAAACTGTAAATAAGGGTACTGGTTTGCAAGGGGACTCCCATTTAAGTATTAAAGGCATGCTATAACTAAAACAGAAGCCAACCCAGATAAACAAGAATCCTTTAACTTCTATCTAATAAAGAGAGCTATAAAAGACAGGCTTAATTTATATAAGGGCGTAGATTAATTATCTATAATAAATCCTAAGGAGCAAGGCCTTTATTAGCTAGTTAGATAATTCCATAATTAGTAACTAACTATAACTAACCAAAGAGGTACTACTCTTTAACCGCCTATAGTCTCCCAGCTAAGTAAGTTGGCAAGCACCTGTTAAACAACTTAAGAAGCAGATCCCAAACTAAAGAAACTCACTAATTAGCTCCAGAAGCTTAATCTTGGGATAGTTAAATTGGTAGGCATTACATTTTTAATGCCGTTCCTAGATAGGATTTATTAAGATCTAATACAGTATATATAGCTCCTAAATAGGGCGTCAGTATATTAAGAACAAATAGGCCCAAGACTGGCGCTAAATAACAGACCATAGCCGCCCTATAAGGGAGCGCTATAAGAATAATATAAGCTGGGTCTAGGAAGGTATAAAGGGCTAGGAAACTTTAGCGCATACCTAATATAAGCTTAGACATATTATAGATGTGGGGGTTTCCACCATTTTATTAATTAGTATCTACAGCTCCAGGAATTGGTTTATTGTGGTTTTATACATATAAATAAAAATAACTAAATCTGCTCTGGAATACGTAAGCGTCTAGGAAATATAATTCCGTATTTACTAAGTAATAATCAGATTTAGTTCCTTAAAGACTAGTTAAGGCAAAATATAAATATTAATTCTAACGCTCTAGGGATAAGTATCTAACCAAAGGCAGCTTTAGTAGAGTTTATGGATAAAAGTGATGCTAAAAGTAAGGAGGAACTTAGTAAGTCCTAGGAGGATATATACTAAGTAGAGTTAATATACATTAATTTAGTAGGAGCTGCAACCTAGTTATAGCCTACACTATAGTTATATAATCTTAGGAGACTATAAGGAGAAGTAAGAGTAATAAAGCCGCCTCTAAAACTATCTAGTTAGTAACCAGCAGTAGTTTAAAATATACAACTAGGGGGATATATCTAAATTGCCCCACAGCCCTAATAGCAGGCTTCTTAACCACTATTAAGTAATAATAAGATTAATAAAATAGACTATACCAAATAACTAAGATAGATGGAGCAGATAGCGGATGCAATGATAATAGCCAAAGCACCATAACTAAAGCTAGTTAGGATAATGGATATACTAAAGGGAAACATTCTAAGTCTAACAGTAATAGCGGATAAGATCTTATTAAAAACCATTAAAGTTACTATTAGTGACTGCCTTATATATATGCCTAAGGTCATAAGGCTATTCTTTAAGCCTCTCCCGTCACCTTTTATGGAGCCTTACTAATAAAAGCAGGAAAATATTAAGGCATCTATATTATTAGCACACCTAATATTCTATATTAATTAAGCCGGCTTAATAACTGCTAAGGTAAATCAGATTAAATAAGAGGTAGGATTTATCCAGTTTTAAAGACGGTGCCTAAAGGTAGAAGCGCAGATAGGAGACAGAAGGGCTAAGTACTTAATTAACTCTAGAGCGGAGCTTAACCTTATTAAGGAAAGCGTAGCTCTATAATATAGTTTACCAATATTAAGCCTACCCCCACAACTATAGGGTGTATGTCTAACATCTACCAATAGGACTTAGTCTAAGTTTATTAGATTGGTATATGCGGTCCCCGTAGTAATAGGTAATATCTTAATATTTATAACGTTTATTGCTGTAGGGGAAATGTTATATAAGATAATACTTAGTGAACTATAGTTAGTAAAGGCTAGACTAGTAATAAAACAAACCGCAATAGGTTAGGTATTTTGCATTATTTAATTAAAAGATAGCAGAGTTAAAATAAGGTTCTTAACATCCTATAAGAATACAATATTCTTTAAACTAGATAAAGGCATTAATATAGATAACAGTTTAGGAAATGTGTAACCAGTATAACTACTAGGATTATATCCGGGGTTACTTATAACCTAGCATATTAGGACAAGGAGGACGTTAAGATTAAAGGGTAGAGAAAAGAGGTGCAGCTCTACCACAGACGCTTACCGTTTTGGATATCTGCTGGGTAGAGCTATTAGCAGGAAAAAGAACAAAATATTAGATGGAGAGAGCTTAACAGTAAAATATTAAGGGAAGTCCTAAGGAAACACTTAAGAAAGAATTAAAAGCCAGTATTTAAGGCAAAGGCTGGGTCCCTTATATATTAAATATTAAAGATAATAGATCTATTTATAATATAAACGGAAGGCTGCTAGAGCAAGGCCTAATAAAACGCCGTAAATATAGCAACTATATATAAATAAAAGGCAGACAAAGTCTACTTAGTTAATTTGTTAGTACTAGATAGAACAGTTATAGGAGGTATAGTAGAATGGCAAGAGGTGGCCTTGTATTAACAAAAGGCGTCCATTTAAGGGTTACCTCTTAGTCCGTATAACTATTTCCTTAAGCTATAATACACTAAGCTAGCCCACAGTGCACGACTAAAACTAAAATAGTTAGAGCGCATAATTATAGAAGACATTCAGCCAAGAGAATAAGAGATTCTTAAGGCTATATTATTTAACCAAGAAGAGGCTTTAGTATAGGAATTCTCTAAAATAGGCCGCGTTAGCAGGGATATAACTCCACCACTAAAGATCAAGACCATGCCGTATAAAGCATAGCAAGTATTAAACTTTCCTATACTAAGGGCCCTATAAGGAGAAGTAATAAGTGTATTATAAGAATAACTAGCTTAAGGGACTCTGGAGTATTACAAAAGCCTATATAGAAATCCATAGTTTCTTATAAGTAAGAAGGAACATAAGAAGTACCAACTAATAAATACGGCAATAGATATTAACCAAGTAACTATTAGGGATGCAAATCTGCCGCTATATGCTAATAAGTTTTCCAAGGAGTTTATAGGGTGCAAGGTTATATCTCTAGTAGACTTCTTCTCTAGCTATAACTAATTAGAACTTAATATTAAAAGCAGGAACCTAACGGCTTTTGTAACACCTCTAGGGCTTTTATAATAAACAACAGTACCTATAAAAGGCATAAATTCAGTAGCCCAGTTTATAAGGACAATTACCAAGATTCTTAAACAACACATCCCATACCATACCCTACCGTTTCTGGATAACATTATAATAAAAGGTCTATAGATAGTATATAATAGAGAGGAGAGTCTTTCAGGTATGCGCAGATATATTCTAGAACACATTATATAGCTAGACAGAGTGCTTGCAGATTTAGAATAAGCTAGGTATATAATCTTAGGTGTAAAGTCTCATTTCTATAAGGATAAAATTATAGTAGTTAGTTACTGCTATAATAGAAAAGAACAATATCCAGAAGAGTTAAAAGTTATAAAGATTATTTACTAAAGGGACTATAAAGACATTATATCCGCCCAAGCTTTCCTAGGGGTTGTTATATATTACTAAATATAGGTAGAAGACTTCGCAATTAAGGCAGAGCTAATCTTCCAACTGCTATAAGTAAACGTTCCGTTTATATAGGGCATAGAGCAGATTGCCGCTATAAAGACTTTAAAGTAAGCAATTACTACCACACCCGCACTAATTTAACTAGATTATAGTAAAGGGGCAGGGCTAATTATTCTTACCATTAACAGATGCAAGAATAAATAGGGGTGTGGCCTTATATAACTAGACATGCAAGGTTATTATTACCCGTGTTAATATAAGAGCAGCATTTAGTCTTAAGCGGAACAGAAATATGACTTAGAAAAGCTTAAATATTAGGCGTTATTATATGCGTTAAAGAAGTATCGCGTGTACTTATACGGCGTTTGCTTTATAGTGGAGACGGACACAAATACCTTAGTTATATAACTAAATTATACCGCCACTAATTTACCCAGAGCCTTAATAACAAGATGGCTAGTATAGATTTAGCTATAGGACTTTAATGTTAGACACATGTTAGGGAAGAAGAATAGCCTAGCTAATAGACTTTTATAATAGCTGCCTAATGGTAAACAACCTAATAAGCCAACTAAGGATATTAAAGACTTTATTAACTATAAGCTAAGTGCCTTAGAATATATAGCTAGCCTTTTTAAAATGGAAGCAGATCTGCCACTAGACAACTTATATTTAAAGGAATCTTAGAAGATTACAAAATAGCTAGTAACCTTATAATATCCAGAAGAAATAAATACCAAGAAATTCAAAAAGTTTAAATAGTATGCGCTAAAGTTTCTAGTATATAATTAATAGCTCTTCTGCTAATAGTCTAAGAACATGCTAATATAGAGGATAGTTAATAACAAGACTACTTAGCAAGAAATCGTTAAGAGCCTTTACAACTAGAGTGGACATCGCGGATAGAAGGGAACATACTAGAGGGTTTTAAATCAATATTAATAGCCAGGACTATAGGATTAGATATTATAGCATATTAAGTCATGCCTATAGTGCTAGAAACAATAGTCAGGATAGGAAAAAGAAGCAATGCACCCTATATAAGAGTCTACCTTATAGCAACAAGTAATGGTAGATATTACGTTTATGCCGCCAAACCGTCTTAGATTCCAGTACCTAGCCATTGCTCAAGAATATATATCTGGATAGGTAGAAGCTTAGGCCCTTTAAAAGAAAGATGCAAAAAGCATAGCGAAGTTTCTCTATAAAGATGTCATCTGCTAATAGGGAGTATTTAGACAGCTCTCTATAGATAGTAGAGGAGAGAATGCTAATATTACTACTACGCTCGCAGAGCTCTATAACATTAAAAGGGTTATAGCTTCCGCATATTACCTATAGGGGTAAGGTTTAATAGAGCGGGGCTACAAGCCTATAATAAATACTTTAGTAAAGATAGATGGCTTATAGCTAGATAATCTTTATATAGTCTTATAGGTAGATAGAACGACTATTAAGCGGTCTATAGGAATAACGCCAGTAAGAGTTATATGCAGATATAAGCATGTCCTTTCTATTAAACTCTATATACCCACCTAGTAGACATTACCTTAGGAAACAGTCCAAACCACTATAGAGCTACTAGCGCTTTGTGCAAAGCAGTTTAACCAAAGAGACACAAATATACAAGAGGCTATTGCGTATATAAGACGGCTAAGAGTAGCAAATAAGGAGTATCTCAACAACACCTATTACATTTATTAGGATAGATTTAAGGTTAAAGATATAGTTATGCTCTAAAACACACAGCTTAAGCAAGATTATTCTAGCAGTTATAAGTTAGATCTAAAATAGCTAGGCCCATTCTATATATATAAGAGTCACCTATATAAAGGATGGTACTTAGTTAAGGATCTTAACGGTATGCTATTCCGCAACCAAACTCCAGGGAATAGATTAAAGAAGTTTTACCAATAATAGGTATCTAAAGTCCACTAGGAGGACTAGCTTAATTAGTTAGGTGGAACTATACTACAAGAAATAGCAGCAAAGCCTAAGCCTAAGGACGGTGTCATATAAAATCCACCAGTATTGCAACGCCGCGTATTTTAAGAAGTGCATATTTTAAAAATACCATTTAATAGAACTAAGTACAAAACGTTTAACTAGGGGATAGTTAAGTTCTTAGGTAGGGGAGTGGACATAGATAATAGCTATACAATCTATTTATTCGCTATATTTCCTAAAGCTCTTTCTATTACGCTTTTTTATTTACTTTTTTTATTACAGAAATCTAATATATATTAACAGTAAGGTAAGGGTAGAAGAATGTTTACGCGTAACTAGCCAGGTTTATTTACTGCAAAGATATCAGTTCCGCTTACCGCCTTCACTAAGCTAATAGCAATTTTCCATACCAGGCATAGAAAATCATAATTAGTCTATTTAACAATTAGAGCTAGCAGAACTCTATACCACTACCCACATTTAGTAGACCATTTAGATCAGAAAACCCTATTAAGAACTTCACCTTTTCGCCCTTAATAGACCTTAAAGACAATTATAATTAGCCAAAGTATAGACTAAACAGAACCAACAACAGCATATTTATTATATCTTCCTTAAGCAGACCGCTGGTACTATATAAAGGAGCTAAGTAATAGATTAGTGACGTCCTTATAGAGGGTAGAGGCTTTACAGTCAATTAGTGTCGCGTAGTGCTTGTCCAAATCTATAACAAAATCTTGCTCTCTCGGAAGAACTACGTAGATGCTACTAGTGTAGTAGTTAGTTTTATTAACAATAATAGTAAACTACAAGCATCTCTAGGAAAGGACGCGTTTATATTAATTTTTAGGGATATCTCTAACGTTAGTAAGATAGCTAAAGATTAGAGGAACTAGTGTAATAAGGCTAGAGAGACTATCTAAAAGGCCTAGGGACAAGATGTCCTTAATAGACCACTTAAACACGCAATCTCCTATAACTTCCTCTCCGCCGTCTAAAAGCTCGCGGTCTATTTACTCCCTAAAGTCACAGCAAAAGTTAATAAAGCGCTAATTAAGAGACTTAATCACCCAGGATATAGTATTAAGACTACTACTCAACTGTAACCTGCCAATTTCACGCTCGCGCCTATAAAGTTAGGAAGGGTAATATTAGACCAGGTGGTGAATAAGCATAGTTTAGGGAGACACTTAATGGGCTTCCTTGTTCTAAATAAAGACTTACCGCCAAGAAGTAGGAGATTAACTACTATGGAACCAGAGGTCACTAATATTAGAATTAGGCAAGCAGGAGAGAGCTTAGCTCTTATACTATAAATATATTCTTAACATGCTTCTAACGTAATAAATCTATTAGCCTTTTAGCCGTCAACACCTGTTTAAGGGGGAGGTGTTAGTATTATACCAAGCCCATCTTAATAAGGATCACCTATATTAGTTAACTTGCCTTTATCTTTCATAAACAAAAGTATTCTTATAGCTAGAATACCTACCAGCTTACCCCTATAGCTACTAATATCCTCTTTAAGAAGGAATCCAAGGAGAGGGCTAACAGTTACTTACCTAGAAGTAGGAGGGCTAGGAGTAGAGTTAATATTTAATAAAAACGTTATTAAGCTAGGAGATAATAAGGAGTATATTAAGGAGACTATAGATGCTATAGCAACACTCTATTTAAAACAAGGGTGTAACTATAAGGACAATGTGCCAGCTTATCTTAAGGCATCCCTAAACCAAACCACTAAAATCAAACTAACTAAGGTTATAAAGCTCTTGTATAGTTAGTATAGGGCGGCCGGTTCTAATCTAGAGATATATAAGGTCTGCTGGATGCATACGTAAGCTATAGGAGGACGTATAGGTTTGGCAATAAAGGGTCTAAACTATGCCGCACTATATTATAGACTCTATTTAATATACCACGCTTATAATTACCTTAGCACCATAAAAATAGATCCTACTATGTACTCTTAGTTTAGAAAAGCTTACAAACCTCTAGTTCTATCCAACTCCTTAAAACCATATAAGTTTATTTACAATTTAGTACTAAGGTTTTCCTATAACAGAGGGGCTTTGCTTAATTAGATGCTATTACTAAATAACTAAGATATATAGCAGCAAGACAGATCCGTGGTTTTGAACATATTTAGATAATAATAGGATTCTAGCATTTTAACAATAATTAATAAAGAAATGCGTATATACCGTTATTACCAGCGTCTAATTAATTGACGGCTAAATTATAGCTAGTTAAAAACAATGGTTTATGGTCTCTACTAGCAGCTAATAAGATAAGATCCTTAGTACTACTGTCTCTATTACGCTCTTAGGCCTAATAGCTAGTAGCAACTTATCTCCTACCCTTATTATACGAAATTCGTAGTTAAGGGAGACTCTATAGCTTTCCGCCACATTAATATTAATATTCCCTCTCTCCTAGAGAGTAGATGTGGCGCTAATATAATATAAGGGAGCGTTTCTCTAGATAATAAAACTAAGGACAACTACACAATTATTCTGCCTAGCATACATTATCACTTAGAATTATAGTGGGCAGATCTTAAAGCATAAGGATTAACTAAGGGCAATGGATTCGTATATAAGATCTCTAATTAAGACTAGACCACTAAGGATGTAGAAAAGTATGCAACCGACTAGGTAGCTCAGCTATATAAGAAAGGAGATGTGCGTATAACTATACCCTACCTTCCTTATAGAGTAAAAGGACCTTTAACTGGGACCCAACGAACAATACTGCTATAGTTTGTTGGTATTTAAAACAATTATAATAACCTTAAGGTTACAGAAGGAGGAACCTAGGTAGAGCTGGTGGATGCTTATTAAGACTTAAAAGCGCCGCCTCGCACGCCATCTAGACATACTAATCTTTATAGCGCAATCCCATACCGCTTCCCTGCTGCAGTTAAGCTTACTACTGCTAGTGCCTTATCTAACGCCCTTCTTGGTAGATAATAATAGAATTCTTCTGCAGTAATTTAAGATTGTAACCTTCTTCTTACTAGTAATAGGAACGAAGTAGGGAAATAGATGCATTCCTACTATCTTAGGGCTGTTAAGAACTATAAGGATGCGTTTTAGCTTATACATGCAACTAAAATAGAGCGTTTTAATAGCCGCTTATACTTCTACTATATTAACCATGGAATCAATCCTTTAACTATTGCAGTAGAACCAAGTATTATGCCTCCTATTGTTATAGAAGGACAGAGTTATATGGAGTTGCCTAAGGAATTGTGGGACAGAACTAAGCAAATGGAAGGACGTGAGAGAGCCACGTCATCTAAGAGCCGTCAGTCTGATACTGCTTATACTGCCCAGCCAGGTAGACGAGAGCGGTCTTATTTAACCAGAACGGAGTCTCCTCGCTTACTATCTCGGGTTTATAGTAAGGGTAAGGAGCGTATACAGTCACCTACTGCACCTCTATTTTGAAGATAGGTAGGAATATAAGGTTTCGGAAGTCGTTAGGGGATAATAACTTAGGTAGGGGAGGTATATAGTGGTGTAATTTGGCCCCCTGGATTTAATATCTAAATTAGGCATAGCTTTGGGAGAGCCTAGGCCTTCTATATATTTTATATAGATTAGTCTGGAGCCCTAGAGTCTTTAATAACTTAGGGAGGACCGATAGACACATACTTTTCCTTTAATACACTCTTTTCTTCCTTTCTTACTGACTGATTTCCTACTGGCTAATTACGACTGACTGACAGACCGACTATACCATGACTTCCTGTCTAAGAGAGGTCGTACCCTCCCACACTACTACTATAGGGTCTAATATATGTTACTCTAATCCCTTAGTCTTCTAGGGAGACCGTAAGGGATATAGCCACTAAAAGATGCAAATCTACAAGAAACTAACTTAGAGTACCTACCTTTTTCCTACAGAAGATATTAAGATTAGCTATATTATCAGGCGAATAAAGGGTACACTATTTAATAGACTCTTCGCCTAATAGGAGACTAATAGCCCTTAGAAGTAGTAGTCCTACTAAAAAGTCCTTAATAATCTTAATCTAATATACCACGACTATAACCTACTAGCCACTAACTAAGCTAAACTACGTACCCTAAAGATAAGCCCTACTAAATTATTTAATAAGTTCTATATTAAATTCTAGGAATATACCGGAGCCCTTACCTAAGACGATACTAAAGACTAAAAAGATCTCCTTAAAAATATTACTTATTGCCTTAGTTATGCAGCCGCTAGCTATAACTATAATAATATTTATAATATGGTAGCAGCCTTATAGAAGATTAAACAATAACTAAATTAGATTGCTACTACTAATCCTTACCTAAAGACCTCCCTATAAAAGCCCCCTAGGCCTCCTAAACCTATATATACTAAGCCACTAATACCTACTACCTTAAATACTACTAGAGCTAATATTAACCTCTCTATACTAACCTTTCCGTAAAAACTCCTAGATAGAGAACGTAAGCTACTCTAGAAACTAAGACGCTGCTATAAATGCCGTTAAGAAGGCTATTATTGCAAAAACCTAAACTGCCTAATAGCTAGGTTTGGTAACCGTTGCCTAATACCTAACCTAATACCCTAAATGCTAAATATATTATTATGCGCCACTACTACACAAGATAAAGACGTAGTAATAGTAGTAGAGTTAGATACGGAAGTGGAAAACGCCAAGTCTTAGCCCTAAGTTATGGGTTAGGACGCCCTAGCAATAAAGGGATCTATATATTAGCCTACTTAATAGATAACTTAATAAAGATAAATAGACGGAAATAGATAGTTTTACCTATAATAGGAACTACTGTCAAAAAATAATATAAAAGCCGTTTTATAATTAATTGCGGAGCTATTAATAAATTTATAGATACCTAATTTGTGTGTACTTATAACCTACCTATCTTACCCCTTACTAAAGCCTACGCCTAATAACTTGCCAATAGTAGTTATACCGCATAGAAGATTACCTATATAGCATAACTCCACCTAAATATAAATAGGCACTAGGAAGGACTCTAGGCCTATATTATACCACTTACTAACTACCCTATTATCCTTAGAATAAACTAGCTTAAATAATACAACCCCGCTATTAACTGGAAAAAGAGAAAAGTAACCTTTAACTCTAAAAACTGTACAGAGACTTGCCTAGGGCATGGCCTAGCCGCCTCTATTTACTCCCTAGGATATTAACTTAAGGAACCCCTTATTACCCTACCTATAACTAACTGCTATTACATAAGTGCCCCGGCCTTCTACCGCATAGCATATAGAAAAGGCTAAACTGTTGCTATAGCTTCCTAATTATAACTATATAAGCTTAATAAAGAATAGGACTACGTCCTCTATAGTAATAGGATAGACATAGCCGACCTTTTAGAAGATAACACCCCTATGGAACTCTACGGACTTTTACCTTTAGACTTTAAGAAGTTTATAAAGCTTAAAAAAGAACTTACCAATAAATAACTCCACAAGCTCCTCCCTAAGAAGTACTATAACTTTACTAATATATGCTTATAAAAGAACGTAGATATACTCCCCCTATATTAACCTAATAACTATACCATTAATATTAAATAAGGAAAAATGCTACCTTATAAGAGACCCTACCTAATATTAAAAGATAAACTTCTAGTTATAAAAAAGTATATTAACGAGCACCTTAATAAAGGATTTATTTATCCTAGTATATTACTAGCAGCCGCCCCTATCCTTCTTGCTAAAAAGCTAGGAGGAGGTATTTAATTCTGCGTTGACTATAGAGGACTTAATACTATTATAATTAAGAACCAATACCTAGTACCGCTTATATATAAGACCCTTAAGCGGCTTAGTTAAGCCAAAATCTATACTAAGCTTAATATTATTACCGCCTTTAACCATCTCTAAATATAGGAAGGTGATAAATAAAAAACCGTATTCGTATCGCGCTTTGGCCAATTTAAATATACCATTATGCCCTTTGGCGTATATAACGGCCCAGGCACCTTTTAAAGCTATATTAATAACGCCTTATAGGACTACCTTAACGACTTCTGCTCTGCGTACCTGGATAATATACTTATTTATAGCAATAACCCTTCTAAGTATACCGAACACATTTAAAAGGGCCTATAGCGCCTTAGAGACGTAGGACTTTATATTAATTTAAAGAAGTGCGAATTTTTAGTTATAGAAGTAAAATACTTTAGACTAATTGTTACTACTAAGGGTGTCTATATAGACCCTAAGAAAGTATACATAATTACTAAATAGTAAGCCCCTAACTATATTAAGGACGTATAAGCCTTTCTTAGTTTTACCAACTTTTATTAGAAATTTATATACAACTTTTTAGGCGTAGTAGCACTACTTATAGTAATAATGTAAATAAAGGGCCTTTCTATAAAAGAAAGAAAAACGTACCTATACTTTACCTAGACGCCTAAATGCGAGAAGGCGTTCTAAGACCTTAAAAATACCTTTACTAAAGCACCTACTCTAGCTCACTTTATACTAAGATAACAACTCTATCTTAAAACTAACTCCTTAAACCACGTTAACGTAGGCATCCTCTTCTAGATAGGTGATAACGGTTTCCTTTACCTAGTCGCATTCTACTCATCTAAGCTTATACTATAAGAGTGTAACTATAAAATCTATAATAAAGAACTCCTTACAATTATATAAGCGTTTAAAGAATTCTAACTAGAACTTTCCTTAGCAGAGCCTAACTAGTCAACTAAAGTCCTTATAGACTATTGTAACCTTAAGTACTTTATAACTATAAAGTAGCTAAACTAACACCAAGTATATTAGAATGAGTTCCTCTCTAGTTTTAACTTTAAAATTATATATAGACTAGGAGTATAAGATACTAAACCTAATAGCCTAATACGCCGCTTATAAGACCTTTCTTAGTCTAAAGATAACCCTTATAATTAGTTCCAATAACAGACAATCCTAAAAGTATAAAATTTAGCCCTAAGCATACTACCTATAATAGAGCTAACTGTACCTTAGCTTTATACTATAGAACTAGAGTTAACTCCCAAAATTAATAAGCTTATTACTACGGTATATAATATCTCTATTAACCTATTACTATATTAACTTATTACCGCAAAGACCGCCGGCGCCTATATGCTGCCTACTAACCTCTAAAGCTTAGGCTAGATTAATATAGTAGCCTTAGAAGTAAAAGAAAACAGGCTCTATTATAAAGGCCGCCTATTTATCCCTAACTTAGAAAATCTATAACAGCAACTAATCCAAATGGCCTATAACCTCTAATTAAGCGGCCACTTAAGTAGAGGAGGAACCTATAAGCTTCTTAGCCGATACTACTTCTAGCTAAAATTAATAGACTTAGTTAAATACTTTATAGGCGCCTACTACGATTATAAGCGTATTAAGGCCTTTAATATAAAGTACTAAGGACTACTGTACCCTCTACTAATATCTATATAATAATGGGCATATATTGCTATAGATTTTGTTGTTAACCTACTACCCTATAAATAACACGGCTGTACCTATAAGAACATCCTTATAATAATATGCCAACTTATAAAAGAGCGCCACTACGTCCCAACTAAAGGCGTAGCCGTTAGTAATATTACTAACGCCTTCCTTTATAAAATCTACTGACTATATAGGTTACCTAATTTAATTACATCCAACTAAGGCGTATAATTTAACTCTGATATATAGAGACGAATCTGCTAACGCCTTAGTATCTCTGTTAAGATATCTACATCCTTCTATTATAAAACTGCTAGGTAACTAGAAAACGCTAATGCCAGCATAAAAGCGTATCTACGATAGGTAGTCGCCTATAGTTAAGATAACTGGGTGGATCACCTTCTACTAGGTAAATTCGCAGCAAATAACTATATCTTAACCACTATAGGACTTACCCCGTTCTTTGCAAATAAGGGTTATTACCCCTAATCCGGCATAGAGCCACCAGAACCTATTAATAAGAAACTGCTATATAGAAAACGCTTTAAAATGCTACTTACCGACTAGTATACAGACCGCATAAAAAATCTACTTAACTACTATAAGGGAAAAATGGCCTAGGCTCAAGCAAAGTAGGCCTACTTTGCCGACTATTATAGAACGCCACCACTGAAGATACGTGTTGGCAACTAGGTATAGCTAAATGTACGCAATATCTCTATACAGAGGCCTATAAAGTCACTTAATTATAAGAACCTCGGCCCCTATTTAATTAAACAAGTTATTAATAGGAGAGCCGTATATAAGCTAGAACTCTTACCTACCCTAGCCACCCATAGGATATAGCCTATATTTTACCTATAGCTACTATACCTCTATTAGCCTAACCCCTTACCAGGGCAGATATAGCCTAAACCCCTACTAGTACTAATTTAAGATAAGAACGAAGATAAGAACCATAAGGAGTAGACCATTAAACGAATTATTAACTTTAAATACTTTAGCAAAGGCAGAGGACAACGGCTCTACTATAGAGCTATATACATAGGATTTAATATAGATTAGCCAGAATAGCAACTATAGAAAGACTTTGAAAATACAAAGGATCTAATTAGCGACTTTTACTATGCAACCCTATAGAAACCGGGCCTAAGCAGAGATTTTATACTTAATCCTCTATAGGAGCCCTTATAGAGTTAAACCGTTATATATTGCCACGTAAAAGCAAATTGCCGTTAGATTATAGTTAGATTGCGGCAAAGTGCGGTTACGTAACTGGAATATCGTTAAGATATCCAGGAACTTCGACCAGCGGTTAAAGTTGTCTAATTGGTTAGATTCTTAGATACTAAGCCTTATCATATAACGTTGTTTTAAGCCTTTAGTGATACCCCCCTTTTCTTCTTTTCTATACCTTAAGTGTCCCTTTTATATATATATATAGTAACTGTTGGCCACGGAGGTAGCTTTACCTATGGGTAATATTGACCTGTAACGACGGCTGTCAGACATCAGTATTAGCCTAATATCGTCTTGTTACACCACCCTCTAGGGACCCCTGTAGGGGGTCAATTCTCTTATGTATATTAGGGCTCTTAGAGCCACCTTGAATAAAACAGATCACTCATACAATTCTGTGTCTCTACCTATCAGCTAGCTAATGTTATTTGTCTTGATACCTACCTGGCTGACAGTTATGAGCCCGGTAACCTTCTGAGCACCAGGGAGATCTCAGTGGCCAGACGACTACCACTAAGCCTCTTTGAGCATAGTTCGTCACGAAATATTGCGTGCTTTACGCGTAAGCGCGTCTCTTTACGCAACCTCAAAACAAAAGCCAATATGGTAACCAAGGACTCTACAAACCCTCTTTTGCTAACCCAGAAAGACTGGCCTATATGGTTTTAATTTATCCGTTAAGAAGCAAGTTTTGCGAAGATCTGGGACTATGTAGACCTAGATAAGGCGGAGAACGAAATTAAAGAAAACAATGAGCCAGCCATACCTTCGATAGCAGCAGCTCCTACAGCACCTGTAGCAGCAGCAGCAGCTCCTGCAACACCAGCAGTGGATCCTGCAGCTCCTGCAGATCTAGCAGCAACTCCAGCGTTTACTGGAACAGCTACACCTAAGTCATTGAGTCAACAAGGACAACAAACTCCGCAATCTCTAGAGACACAGAGAATGCTCTTCAAGCTCTACAAGCTCCAATAACAGGACTACATAAAACAGGAAGAGAAGCTCTACACCTTTGCAGCACTGTTGCATGCCACTATAGGCACCAACTTCTTGGGATATCTTAAAAACCTTACTACACCATATTCGATTTTAAGGCAGCTGAAAAAGGTAGCAAAGCCGTCACAAGCTATATTGCAGCAAATGGTATTAGACAATCTCAAGAAACGGAAACAAGGGCCTAAACGCCAGACTCTGGAATCATGGCTTTAGCTTTATATCACCATTATACAGAACGGCGAAGAGCTAGAGGAAGGATTGATAGAGGTAATGGAAGGCAGCGTTGTACAAGCCTTTGTCTAGGACTGTGAGGAGATCTATCTAGCTCTGTATTATGCCTTTATCCAGAAGGTAGCAAAGAGGTTAGAGAAGCTCAAAATATTAACAATAATTAAGGAATTTAACCTCCTCTACAAGCATCCGAATACTGGACGTAATGCCCATGCTATACTCTTAGGGCAGCCAGCTGCAGATTCTATAACGTCTACTACCCCAGTACCCTCTTAATCGCCTAAGATAAAGTGCTTTGCTTATAGTTTACCTTATAAGTTAAGGAATTGCAAGTAACTGTTTCAGTCTCTTTAAGGTCCGCACTTTGTACCAAATAATAAGTGTTTAAGGAAGTGTTAAGAATGGCTTAAGGTCCTAATAAACAAGCAGTATTACAACAAAAGACTTAAGCAGATTAAAAAGGAAGGTCCTAGGTTAAGGACATCTACATTAACTTTGTCTACTACTGAAAAGATCAAGGATCTGGACAGGCCCTAAGCTATAGCGGCTGCTGTAACAACATCCTACTTATTGTTATCATTGTAGGAACATCCGGATCTGTTGTTGATTAATGCCTAGGGGTATAACACTATGGCAGACACCCACTTCTGCAATGATATTAGATACTTCTGTGACCTTAAGCCATGTATGTCCATAGCAACAGCTGGAGATGCTGGAGTAGAAATCCATGGATACGGTGATATTAACTTAGCAATTAAGGTGGGTAAATAACGCCTGACTTGGTATCTGATATTAAGGAATGTAGTATACACTCCATATTTTTATACTAATCTAATATCCGCAGCAAAGCTCTGTAGGGTTAGAGTAATTATTAACCAATTTATGAACTATCTGCGCTATAAAGATAATGGAAGCCTGTTTAGTAACCTTACGGAATACGGAGGTCTCTACCTTATTAATGCCATTATTACCTTACCACCTACTCCTACCGCCTATACTACCTCTACTAGATTCTTTAAGACCTTAGTATATAATAAAGTATGGCATTAACGCTTACTACACTATAATATGGAGTTAGTGGATTATCTGCTAACTGCGGTAGATGGGGTTAAAGTAGTTAAGACGGATAGAGGAAGAACTCCGTACGGTGTACAACTTTATAAACCATATGTTCTTGGAAAGATAACCCAGCAGATATTTTATAGAATATTAGTAAAGGGAACCTACCCTTTCAAACGTATTCACTTTAATGTTATTATGGAAGAAGACGGGTTTAATGGAGATACGTATATAGCTTACTTTTGGTGTAACTATATAAAGTACCATCGTGCTTTTCCTATTAAGAACCACGAGCAAGAGACACTGCTCCCACTCTTTAAATTAATAATAGCATTTGCAAAGAAATTTGATGCTTAAGGTATCCGCATTTGGTATATAGATAAGGAGCAAGGTGTAGGCGCTAGGGTAAAGAGTCTCATCCAACTTAACAGTGTTATTAAGCAATCAACACTATATACACTAGCTTAAAATGGACCTGCAGAGAGGTTAGGGAGAGCTATTTCCGAATAAGTAAGGACTGCTGTCATTAAAGCAAAGTTACCCGTAGAACTGTGGCCCGAGTTTGTGCTTCTAGCAGTGTTCCTACTTAATTAAACTCCCATTAAGTCTATTAACTGGAAGACTTTATTTAAGATGCTATATAAACGGAAGCTATAGCTAGTAGGACTTTGTGTAGCTGGATCTTTAACCTATATGCTTATTAAATACGGCATTTCTAGGAAGGCAAAGTTTGAGCCATAAGCCCAAATAGGTTATCTTGTTGGTATAGAAGCGTTAAATATCTATAGGGTATAGATACCAACCACCAACCGCATTATCTGATCTCGTGATGTACAAATTGATAAGTTAAAGAAATATTAATCTCCTGAAACACCAGAACACCTCATTATCTCGTAGGCTTAAAAGGATCGTTTTTAGCAAGTCCAGAACCTACTAGATAATCTTTAAGATGGCAGCAAGGACTAGATGGAGAACTTTAATGAAGAACTGGATGTAAGACTGCCGCATTTGGCAAATATTAATGTTACTCCTATATTAAAAAGCATTTAGATCTCAATAGAAGAACTCTATTAGCTACCTACCCCAGAGCTAACTCTAGAACTGTCTGTACCATCTACGTCTACGGCGCCTTAACAGATATTATCTTTTACTTAGTTATCTTCTAAAGTTACCAAACCACTGTTTATAGATCCTATACCTTATTCTAAACCTTAGACAACAGCAGGCTTATTATTAGGGGGAGAGAGATGTTCTAGCCGTAAAAAGCGGTCTATGGTAAAGAAGAAAGATATACTAAATTAGGATCTATAACAACGAGCCTTTGCGGTTTAAATTAATGATGGTAACAATATCATCAATCTAGATACAATACCATTGGCTCACGCTTTCTATACTGCTGCTACAAAGACGTACAGACATTAAGACGATTTTCCACCACCACTAAAGTTATAGAAAGAGATGCTTAATTATAAGTACGCTACAGAATTTAAAGCAGCTGCTTACACTAAGATAAAGGCCTTAACTGGAAAGCAGACCTAGGACGAGGTACGGCTAATTAAGAAGGTTCATCAACTTCCTATTATGTGGGTCTTTACGTACAAGGAAGATATAGATGGCTTTATTATAAGATTTAAAGCTTGTCTAGTTGTCTGCGGAGACCTTCAAGCAGTCTTATAAGAGGAGGTTAAAGCTATAACGGCAGCCTATTAAACCTTCCGTCTGCTTTGCGCTCTTATCGCTAGCTTCAACCTCAATGTTATATAGATTAATGCAGTCAACGCCTTTATTAATGCCTTGGTTGATAATAAGGTTTACCTTATTCCCCCTAAGGGAATAGACCTACCACCTAGATTCTCTTTCCGTCTAAGAAAGGCAATATACGGACTACGGAAATCTCCTAAATTGTGGTTCTTAGAAATGTCTGCTGCTCTGCAAAGTATGGGTTTAAAAGCTGTACCAAATAAACCGTGTCTCTATGTACACCCTACTAAACCTATCTTTATGTTCTTCTATATCAACAACATCCTAGTAATAGGACACCTAAGCTGTTGTTAGCAGATATAGGACATCCTATAGCAGCTAAAAGATTAATTTAAGATACGCTAAATACCTCAATTCACGTTATTCCTAAACATTTATATTGTGCGAGATTAACAAAAGGGAAAGCTCTGGCTCTGTCTAGATTAGTATCTTAAGAAGCTAGTCTTAATATACCATCTAGAATATCTAAAGCCATTAGCTACACCACTATTGGGCCAGGAATTGACACTGTATAAGGGAGAAGCTACGCTAAACTAGATAAAAGGATATTAATGCCGTGTAGGTTCTGCAATATATCTGGTATCTACTACATAACCAGACGTCGCCTTTTCTGTTAGCAGGCTAGCTAAGTTCCTATAAAATCTATTACCAGCTTATCTTGCGGAGATTAACAAATTGCTTACCTATCTCTATAATACCAGATACCTCGCTCTTAAGTTCTCTACTATTACGCTATATAAGATAAACCAGGTTCTAAAAGCTGCTTCTGATGCCAGCTTTGCTAACGATACTCTAACACGTTGGAGCTCACAGGGCTTCTTAATAAGCTTGTTTAATAGGCCTATAGCATGGCAGGCAACTAGATAAAAGGCAGTTATAAAGTCTACTATGGAGGCAGAACTTCTAGCTCTCTTACATGTCGGTAGGGAGGTTAAGCATATAGTGCGGATATTTAAAGCCATTAGATTCAATCCAGAACAGGACGTTATTATTAATTGCGATAATTAGCAGTTAGTACAGATTGTGATAAAAGAGACTCCTACAGTATCTACAAAACTCCAATATGTAGATATCTATTAATTCTGGCTTCGCCAAGAGGTACAAAACGGAAGCTTTGTCGTACAATGGGTACCAATAAGTGAGATAGCTGCAGATGGACTAACTAAAGCTCTCTCAAAGCAAAATTATCAAAAATTCGTTGAAGTAGTAGGGCTTTGAGATATCAGACATCTGATAAACTAACAATTGAATTATAAAGCTCACCACTAGCTTGTCTATCACGACTACCTAATCCGGTAATCCAGCTCTGCCGCTCTACGCCAGATCTAAGGGGGTGTGTTGGCCACGGAGGTAGCTTTACCTATGGGTAATATTGACCTGTAACGACGGCTGTCAGACATCAGTATTAGCCTAATATTGTCTTGTTACACCACCCTCTAGGGACCCCTGTAGAGGGTCAATTCTCTTATGTATATTAGGGCTCTTAGAGCCACCTTGAATAAAACAGATCACTTGTACAATTCTGTGTCTCTACCTATTAGCTAGCTAATGTCATTTGTCTTGATACCTGCCTGGCTGACAGTAACTACAGTGTCGCCGGAGCTCCACCTCTATAGGAGGGGGTAGTGTTACGGAACCCTACCGTAGGGGCCTCCATAGGAGAGCCCGTGCTTTCGCGTATACCTCGCGTATAGCTTATATTAGCTACGCGTAGGTATATCACCTCCTTACGCCCTCGACCATTACGATTAATCGCGTAACGTCTTATAGACTCCTTGAATACATACATCTTATAGCCACTGCCTCCGTTCCGTAACACTAGGCTAGTCCTATTATAGTACCCCTCCCTTTAGCTAAAGGTTTAAAATAAAATAATTTAGTTAAGAATTTATAATTTTATTACGTGTTATATTTTTGCGTTAGGTGGCGGTCTTAGTAAGGCAAATTTAACCAATTAAACAACTTAACTAGTGGTCAAAGTTCTTTAATATCTTATGTGTTACATAACCGTATTATAAACGTTATAATATATTTTAAGTTCCTTTTAAATTCGAGCTTCCTACTATTATGTTTTGTATATTTGTATTAGGGGCCGTTGAAATCGGACTCTGCACCTATATGTGGTGACGGCTACGAACCTGGGTCTTCGAAGCTCAGATCCAGAGCCAACGCAGAGACGTCGCACAGCGTGCGGACAGGACCTGGTGGTGGTTATAGGCGTTAAGGGCGGTGGTAAAAAATTTTCAGATGGTGAGATCTTGAAAACCACCACTATTGGCCCTCTATAATATGATGACTACTACTGTTCTCCTATCCAGGGCACCTATATAATCCAACATGGATAGACAGTACTTGATAACATCCCCCGACCCCTAAATTGAAAGTATTAACGACCTTATATTAATAAACAAGTAAACGCGCGAATAAACGAACGTATAAGTAAATATACGGCCCCTCCTAACCCCTAGGGCGATTGCCCGCAGAGTATGCAGTTACTTACCGTTTTATTGCCGTAATACTGCTAGCAGCCTGGATTGCGACCCACGGTTTTCCTTGTCTTCTTTTAATAGAGTGGTGACCCTTTAAAAGGGCCTAGCTGGGGCCTAGGTATAAAAGATACCCAATATAATATATCCCACTGCTTGGTATTACGGCAGTTAAAACGGATAAATCCCCCTTATGCCTTTAATGGCTCTTAGGGGGGGGGGGGGGGGGGAGAGAGGGGGGGGGGGAGGCAAGGCGTATATGGTAATGGTCAATAAGAGATAGCATATAGGGGATAGTTAAGATATAGGAGAGGCAGCAATAAATATACGGCGATTAATTAGCAAGGCCTAGCTAGGACGTAGTGAACCCTAGCTTTAAATAAGCTAGAGAAGGAAGTAGTGGTTCCTAAGGAGTTCAAAACATCTAAGGAGAAGGACGTGCTGTAGGCCTATAGGGCCGCAGCTATGTGCAAATATAGTAAATCGGGGTTTTTTATCCTACTAAGGCTGCTTATAGGGTTTTTTCTCCCCTAACTATAGGGGTTTTCTTCCTATAAATATATAAGTTTTCCCCCCTGTGCGGAGTAGTTTGCGTAGGCTAGTAGGATCTATATCAGACGTTAATCAAAGAGTTACTACTATATTTGTATTAGGTGGCAATTATTTACCTTTATATTGCGTCTATTTAGCTAAAGTAGGCCGTAAAGGATGGTCCTTATAGAATTCTTTTACTAAGGAAGGCGTGTTAGCCTTAATCTAGTTATAGGTTTCCTAGGTTTATGTTTTATATCCTTTCTACTTAATAAGAAGTTTAAATTATTTAGATTATAGTTTTTATTATATATTATTAATTAAGTTAATAAAGTAATAACCGTTACTATTATTAACAATTATGGGAGATAGTAGTAGAATTTTATAACTTATAGGATTATCTTTTAAAGGTTGCAATAAGCTTACATAAAATATTAGGTATATTTTTATCTTAGTTGGTAGTTTAAGCTTATAGGCGTATAGGCTTAATTTCTTTTTAATTTAGTATAGGCCTACAAACTTCTAGTTAAGTTTCTTTAAGGGCTGTTAAGTCCGCAGGTTTCGTATATTTAGGTAAACCATATTACTTTTTTAAAGTCCCATACAGGAGCTTGTCTTTTATTCACATACTATTCCTATACCATTTAAGCATACGTTAATTTACTTTATAATAGTTCTGTTAACTGCGTTATTTAATTAGTAAAGTTATATACGTTAATTAACTAGATCTGTTTAATTATAGGTCCTATTATATTAATTTTAGGTTATGGTTTAAATTTAAGTTAAGGGTCTTATCTATAGGTCGCGTAAAACGGCGTTATGCCATTAATACGTTTATTGTATTATTTATTATAAACTTAGCTAAAGACAGCTATTTTTCTTAGTTGTCTTACAGGTAGAAGCAGTATATTTATAATTTTAGTTTAACTATCTATCTTTAGATAGAATGCAGTTAAAAGTTATATTTAAATATAATATTCATTGCTTAACGTCTGATTTGGATCCCTATTAGGCCCACATAGACTACTCCTTATTTACATATGGGGAGAAAACTCTACTTAAGAAAACCCCGTAATCCATCTCCCTGCCTTTTAGGACTTACCTACCTAGCGCCTATAAGTCGCCTATGGTGCTTTACTACCTTACTTTTTAACCTCCTTAGGAATCACTGCTGCTGTAACAAGCCTATAGACGCGCTAGTATCGCAAACTTAACTCTACTACTATAGAGTTATTAGGGGGCGCCTAATACTCGCCCTTTTGCCTTCTACTACCATTTCCTTTATAACCCAGAATTGGTCTAATACATTTTGGCTAATAAGCTACTGGGTAACCGCCTTAAGACCTTTTTATATTAAGAGTAGTAGTATATTATAGTTTTCTGTGCCAGCTACTAAGAGCATTGCTTCTTAGTTAGTGCGTAAGGGGCATTGCAGTATTATGTGTTTTGGTATCTGTCTTAGCCAGCTATATTTACATCTTAGGCTACCTACTAGGACACCTACCTAGTAGAGCCAATCTTTTAGTCCTATTATTCCTGTTCTTAAGAGTGTTGCTATTATATTTTCTGCTTTTGTTAGGCCTTCTTAGAGCCCTTAGGTATTTACCCCCTATAGTATTAACCATGCTATAGTTTAGGTTCCTCTTGCCTAAGGCAGCCTCTATACCTTTGACTCCTATATACCTCTCTAGTGTTGGTCCAACTAGTATTATATTACAGTAAATAGTTTCCTAGTGCTCTTTTATACTCTACTTTAGCTCCTTTCTCTCTCTTACTATTATCTTTACTAGTCTCTTACGTGTCTCCCTTCCTCCTCTATATAGGCCTAGGCCTTAACTTAGTGTTATGGCACTGTCCTGACATATACTGTCTTGTACTGTCTTGTACTGTTTCCTACTATTGGCTAGCCCACCACTAGCGCCTTAGCGGCTGCCCCTACTATTTATATACAATACCCCCTTTTACCTCCTTCTCCTCTTTATATCATAATGTAGTTATTCAGCCTATTAGCATTATAGCACTGTGACAGTTTATGGTATCTCCTCTTGCGCCTTGCCGCGATCTTTATTCTCCCCAGTCTACTGTCTCTATTTTCCCAGTATAATCGCGACCTGGTGCGACCGATAACACTGTACTACAGTCCTAGATAATCTTAGTACAGTCCTAAATAATCTTAGTATTGTCTTAAACAATCTTAGCATTATAGCCAGCCTTATAGATTTTAATTACCCGGCCTAGATCCCCTAAAATAGGTAACTAGAATACCCTATTAGCGAATATACGCAAAGCGCTCGCCCGCCTCTTCAATACCTCCTACACTAATATTGCCTAGACAATTAGGAGTGGTTCAGAGTACCCTAAGGACCTTAATGTGGCAGGAATATTTTAGCACCTCTCTATATATATAACCTTTTTAACTAGTATTAAGAGCGGTCTCTAAATAGTCTATAATAAAGGCTAGACTGTAAAGTCCTAACTTAAAGAAGCTTAGCATAGAATTAACTCCCTTAAGACACTTAAACTATATATAAAACAATACAAACAGTAAGCTTTGGCATATACTAAGACTATATAAAGCCTAAGCTCTTAGATTACTACACTTACCTAAACTATTGCCAATAAGAACACCGCTACAGGCTCTCTTCCCCTAGCTAAGCTCTGTAGAAAAAAGCGTGAAGTAAAAGACCCTACCCTATTTAATAGTAAGGGATCGCCAACTAAAAAGCAAGAAAAATTTAAAATATAGGAAATAAAGATCTAAGGCGTTTTCTATAGAGATGTAAAGTGCTTTAAGACCCTAATGGATAAAGTCCTCTATATGTCAGATATGCTAATAGATAAGGCTTATAACTATATTAAGCATAGCCTTAATATGCTACGCATATACCTAAACAACCTAAGTAAATGGGCCTTCTCTAACCAAGAGTCTATGTTTATGTATATAAAGAAGCACTATAAGACCATGGATATAACCCAAGCGGCTAAGAATAAATTAGACACCTTAAGCTAAGGCAAGTGTAATTACTAGTCCTAGAAAGTAGAGCTTGATAAGTTAATAATTAAAGCAAATAAGACTAAGGAATAAAAGGTGGATCTGCTTAGGAAGAATATTTTATCTAAGATAAAGGACTTAGCCCTTACCCTTAGCCGTAAAATTAATAATGCTAACTATAAAGGCTGGAGTAAGCAAATGGATATGTTTGCTTATAACCTACAGAACTACGCCTACTATACTAAGCTAAATACCGCTAAGCTAAGTACCGCTGGCGGCTATTAACCTATACTACCTAATAATAACACCTTAGCACTAGTACTATAGAATAACCTAATAGACCTTAACGCCGTTAAATTTAGTAGTGGTAGTAGTAGCCTCCCTAATAATGTCTGAAGACATTACATAGATAATAGACTCTGCCTAGTATATGGTTAACCTGGCCACTAGAAAGATGCTCATAACCCTAAAATAAACCTAAATCCCCATTTAATGCTACCGCGCCAACCCCTTCTTAGCTGCAGTAAATTCTTTAGTAGAGGGATTAGTAACTAAAGCAATAACCATAGATAGGGACATGGGTTTGGATATAGAGACCTACCCCTATAATTCCCTTCCCTAATACAGCCCTAGCCAATAGTCCCGTATATAAACTATAGACAAGTGCTCTGTGCCGCTATTAACTATAAGACCAGCCATGTTCTTGGTGAAGTACCCCCTAGCATATATACACTGTCGGAGACTGATATGTTAGGATACACTAGCTAAGACCATAGTTACTAGCCAAGCCCCACGATCTAGTTATTAAAAGACTAACCCTTGGACTAAGTCGCCTTTAAGGGTTAGAACTATATAGGGAGGAGGATAAAAGGATTAGATCTATGCTACTAGATTAGTTAGACCTTATTCTAAGCTAGCTACTACTTAACCTTAGAATAGCAAATAATGATATAAATGCTATCCTTATTTAGACCTACCTCTCCTTATTACGCAACCTACTCCTATAAGTTTTTATTAAAACAGTAAGCCTTATTAACAGTAGTAGTATAGCACTAGTGTTTACAGACAAAGACTTGCTTATAAAAAAGTATAATATTATAATAAAAAGACTCTTAGTCCTAAAACCACTCCGCCTTGCTAATAGACTCCTATCTAGCTTTATTACCTACTACTTTATAGCAAGAATAATAATTAACTACCATACAGAATCCATACTCTTCTACGTTATAAAGTTATTACCCTTAATACTAGTAATTTTTAGAATGCCCTGGCTTAAAAAGCATTACCTAAAACTAGACTTCCCCACTCTAGAGCTTAAGTTTAACTCTAATTACTATGCCTATAACTGCCTCCTATAGTATGTTCCTAACTATAACTAAGTAGCACCATACGGACGCATTGCATGGCTAATACTTAGATACCGTTAGCTAATAGTAGAAGAGGTGCTTAATACTAGTGAGCTAATATACATAGTAAATAAAGCAGAGATTTTGGAAAACTAGACTACTGCCCTATTCCTAAAAAAACAAATACTACTAGAACTATAAGTCCCTTGTATACACCCACTTAACCTAGGTTAGCTAATAAGACACCTAACTTTAAGTTATTTACTATACGTATATATAACCGCACGTATAATAGCTAAGGGTGTTATAGCTAAGACTAAAACCAGAGTAATTGAGATCTTCCTCCTATAACGCCTAACCTTACACTTATCTCCCACACATACTATATAGGGCCGCCGCCTTATTTCCGCCCCCCTGGGCCAACTGAGCCGTGCTAGCCTGGTTGTAGCACTGGAGAACTAGATACGCCCTAACCTAGATAATATTAAATGCACTTATGCTATTAATTTTACCCAGTTCTATAAATAAAAAGGCATAAAGGTAATAAGGATCTATATAGCAGAGCTAGTAGAACTGGTTAAATAAGAAGAATACTAATAGCTGCTTAAGGAGCTACCTATAGGCCTAATAGAAGTACCGAACCTATTAGAAAGGTCTTTCTACTAGCTAATGGAAGGCGACTATATAATAGAGGAAGCCTGTAAAGCGCTACCCCCTTATTTTCATGACTTCTTTAAGATAAACCTAATAACTAAGTCCGAGTTTCTATGCTAGAAGATAGTTAATATTAATATTAAGAAATTCCTAAAAGGCAAACCAGGATTAACCTATAAGGATATTTTATAACGCTTACTAAAAGAGTTTTATAAATGTATTAAATACTTCCTCCCTAAGAATGCAGATGAGCTACCCCCTTACTAACCATAGGACTATAAAATTAAGATTATACTAGGAAAGTAGGCCCTATACTATAAAAATAGACCACTTTTACCCGCTAAACTTAGCTGTGTAAAGAAGTGGATTAATAAGATACTGGATAAGGGTTTTATCCGCAAATTAACCTTACTAGCTACTATACTACTCCTCCTTATAGTAAAACCTGGCGGTAGTGTATAAATCTGCTATAACTACTAAGGCCTAAACACAGTTACTATTAAGAACTAATACCCACTGCCACTAGTCCGCGAGACACTTGACGTACTCTATAGTGCTAAGTACTTTACTAAGCTTGATGTAATTGCTGCGTTTAACTGGATCTGGATTACGGAAGGCTATAAGTGGCTTACAGCATTTATTACCTGGTTTGGACTCTATAAGATACTAATTACACTATTTAGTCTCTATAACGCGCCTACCACGTTCTAAAACTATATTAACTATGTTTTATATAATGCCCTTAACAACTACTGCACTGTGTATCTTAATAATGTCCTTATCTTCTTAAAAACATACACTGAGCACATAAAATATATAAATGAAATTACCTAGAGACTTGGTAATGCTGGACTCTAGATTGATATTAATAAGTCTAAGTTTTATGCTACCAAAACAAAATACCTTGGCTTAATTATCTTGACTAATGGCATAACCATAGACCCTAAGAAGGTGTAGGCCTTATAGGAATAGAAGGACCTGACATTAGTTAAGGAACTATAGCAATTTCTTGGCTTTACAAACTTCTACTGACGATTTATTTAAGGTTATTTTAAGGTAGTTGAGCCTATAACTAGGCTACTGAAAAAGAGCATTAGCTAGTTATAGGGCCCTAATTAAGCACAGGCATTCCAGACCCTAAAAACAGCGTTCACTACAGCACTGGTCCTAGCGTATTACAACTATATAAAGAAGACTGTGGTAGAGACAGACGCCTTAAACTAGGCTTTAGGTAGAGTACTCTATTAAGCTAACAAAAGTAATAAGCTTAAGCTAGTTACATTCTTCTCTGCTAAGTACTTAGCCCCTAAATACAACTATAAAATATATAATAAGGAGCTCCTAGCAATTGTTAAGGCACTAGAAGAATGGTGTCCCGAACTATAAGCAACTAAGTAGCTGTTTAAAATTATTATGGACTATAAGAACCTCCAGACCTTTATAATAACGAAATAACTAAACTAGCGCTAAGTCCGCTGGGCTGAGTTCCTTTCCTAATTTAACTTTGTTATTACCTATAGGCCTGGCACTAAAGCCACAATCCTAGACGCTCTTAGCCGCCTCCTAGGCATTGCACCTGCTAATGCTAATAATGAATGTCTACGACACTAAGACCGCGTTGTCTTACCACTAAAGAAAGTTGACTTTACCATCCTAGAAGAACTACTAAGCGAATCCTAAGACCAGGGCATTAAAGACTTTATTGTAGTAATGGACCCAGAGCCTAAGAAAAAAACCCTTAAGGAGCTTATTAAGAATGCCTATAAAGAGAATAAACTTGCTAGGAATATGTTGGCTGCGCTACGCGAATGGGAAGACTGTAAAGTATACCGTTGGCCCAAGCAGATTAGGAAGCTGCTCCGCTATAACAAATCTAAATATTTAATTGTTGACGGCCTAATCTACTACAGGAATTAAGTATTTGTCCTTAATTTATCTAAACTCTAACTAAAAGTTGTACACTGCACGCATAGTTTAGGCCCTATAGGTTACCCAGGCCGTGTTAAGATACTAAACCTCCTTAATTAAACATATTAGTAGCTAGGTATTTTACAGTTTATAGCTACCTTTATAAAAGACTGCGCTCTCTGCTTCTGTATAAAGACCCCACACTTAGCACCGCCTAGTTTCCTAAAACCACTAAAACTACCAGTCCGCCTATAGACTGATATCTCCATTAACTATATTGTTGACTTGCCTAAGTGCCTTTATAATGGCAAAATATACAGACATATTTTTGTTGTTGTTAACTGCCTAATAAAGATAAGACACTTTATTCCTGTTACTAGCCTAGATACTAAGGAGCTCGTTAAAGCATTTATCTACACTGTCTATAAGTTACATGGCGCTCTAAATACCATTGTTTCTAATAGAGGCTCTTTATTTATTTCTGACTTCTGGCGTCGCCTAAACTAGCGCCTAAAGGTAACCTTAAGCCCTAGCTCTATATAGCACCCCAAAATAGATAGTTAAACTAAGATTGTTAATATAGTAATGAATAAGTACCTACGCGCCTTTGTAAGCTTTACCCAAGATAACTAGGTAGATTGGCTTCCCTTTGCCAAGTTTACTATAAATAACTAGGTTAATAAGACCACGGGAATCTTACTATTCTTTGCCAACTATAGCTACAACCCACATCTAGGCGTTAAACTAGTAGGCCCCCAGCTATTAGCCCTATCTATATATATAAAGAAGGAGTACCTATAAGCTGATACTATTGCCAACCGCTTTAAGCGTATCTTAACCCAGCTTAAAGCCCTAGCTTATATCTCTTAGTAACGATATAAAGATAACGCTAATATAAAATGAGATAAAGGTATAATATTTAAAAAGGATAACATGGTTATAGTTAGCCTTAAAAACATAAAGACTAACTAGCCTAAGAGGAAGTGGGATAATAGCTGGGATGGACCCTAGCCCGTCCTAGCTACCTACAAAGGAGTAGTTGTAGTTGACCTCCCAGACTACATCTGTGTTAATAAGTCTTTCCACACTTTAAAAATCCGCCTCTGGTTCCCTAAAGAGATCTTTAGTTAAGCACGCATTAATAAAGAGGAATGTTATAATATTATAGGTAGGATAGCTGAAAGGGATAATGACGGCAATATTACGGATAAGTAGGAATTTAAAAAGATCTTTAATATATATAATGAACAAATGGATGAATATGGCTTAATATACTATATTAAATGGAAATATTATAATAAGAAAACCTGGGAACCTAAGAAATCCCTAAAAGGGTGCGAGTGCGCACTACTAAAGTTCTATAAACAACACCCTAAGAAGCCAGGACCCCTAGACTAGGTACGAAATAAGGGAGAGCTATGCTGAGGCCGTGGCCGACTATAAAGGTAATTTGTGGTGGTTAAGATCTTATAGAACTTCGACCGCCAGTTAAAGTTATCTAATTGGTTAGTTTTTTGCCAAGAAGTGCTATATAGTGGCAGTGTGGAGTTCTGCCGATTTTATTCGTTGAGCTAACCAATTAAGATTTTCCATGCCCGGCATGGAAAATCGCTATTAGCTTGGTTAAGGGCGGTAAGCGGAAGTGATATCTTTGCAGTGAAAATAGGTTACTTATTTGGTTTAGGGACCAAACCTTCTAGGGAGGGGAGTACTGTTACGGCACTGTCCTGATATATACTGTCTTATACTGTCTTGTACTGTTTCCTACTATTAGCTGGCCCACCACTAGCGCCTTGGCGGCTGCCCCTACTATTTGTATATAATACTCCCTTTTACCTCCTTCTCCTCTTTATACCACAATGTAGTTATTTAGCCTATTAGCATTATAGCACTGTGACACTCAGCACTATTCTTCTTCTACCTTTTCCACCTATTTCTTTAATATCTCTTCCCTACTTTAGGGATGTTGGTTTACTCTCCTATATGGCACCCTAGGGTCTCTCCATAGTTTATTTAGGCGTATCTTAATGTACTTTATAACATTAAAGTTGCGCTCCTTTTATACAGTTTATATTGTAGCGGCTTTAATATATAATTATAGGGGGGGAATATTGGCTTCCTTCTTAAGCAGTGTTATAGCCGTTTGCTTATACCCGCCTATTATACTCTAGAGACAAGCTAATTGGACCTTTTAAAGTAGTTTAAGGAGTAATTTAGGGGGGCCTTTTTTAGTTTCTTCTATAGCCTAAACGCTGGATTTATATGTTATAGTTAGCCGGACAACTGCTGTATATAGTAGGCGTAACCTCTAGAAGCATAGACCCTATATAAAATTAATAATCCTAGACATTATAATATACTATGCTTGGCCCTTATAGGCTGCTTATAATATATATACGCTCTACTAGAGCTTACTGTCTACCTATACTCCTAATACCCTTAGGCCTTAAACTAGTTAGCCCCTAAAGCCTTAGATATAAATTATATACTAAAGATCTATAGATTGGTTACGTTTTCTTATAAAATGGATTAGCTAGTATTTCTCTAGTGAGAATTAGACTCTATATCGTCTTGCCTATTCTATATAGGTATGATAGGCTTTCTCTAGTATTCTATAGTCCCCTATGGCTATTGGCCTATATATAATTAGGTTTATATTATTAATAAAGCCTATCCCCTAGGTTACCCCTTCTTTAAAGGAATTAAATAGGTTGCTTATAAAGAAAAGGAAGAGTATAGGTAAGAGGGGTAAACCTTATGGTATTTCTATTATAACTATAATGGGGGGGGCTCTGGTATCCGCTAAAGACTAGTAATATTTCTTTCTAGCCTGTAAACCCTTAAATAAAATATATAATCTATTCTAGGAAGCCCTTTACCCTAAGGATATATAGGAGGCGCTTATAGGGTATATTATTATAGGCACTACTAATATCTAGGCTAAGCATTAATACTATAAAGTCCCTTTGCATCGCCCATGCAGATTTAATGGTAGCAGCGAGTAATATAAGTGCTAATAGTGTTAAGCAGTTCTTTCTTGCCCCTATTTAACTTTATAGTAGTAGGGCGTGTTCCTTAGCCGTATTTGCTATATAGTCTGCTATTACCCTTTCTAAGATCTTATTAAGGGTATTTTCTAAGGTAATAGGGCGGTAGCTTTCTGGGATTAAGTAATCTACTTTACCTTCTTTTTATAGGACTACTATTATTATAAATCTTCTAAGTTATGGGTAGTAGCCTATAGCAAAGTATGCTCTAGCTCTATCTGCAAGCTAAGGTGCTATAAGTGGTCTATAGGTCTTTAGGGCCTTATTTAATATCCCATCTAGTTCTAGTGCTATATTATTTAAAAGGCGGCTAATAGTTCTAGCCATTTCCTCTATTATTATATTGCTATTAACCCATAGGCAAGTTACTAGTGTTTTACCTATAATATTACTAAGGTCTACTGGAGCTAGTTAGGGGAAGAACCTTTTTATAAGGATCTTTGCCTTCTTATTATTATTATTAGTAGCCTATAACTCCCCTACTCTTTATAAGGGTAGTAAATATAAGTCTTCTACTAGGCACCCTATCTTTTTCTTTACTTATTTTGCTATAGCCTAAAGGCCCTTATTATAGGGGAGGCTCAGGTTAAATATATACTTATTTATAAACCATCTCTAGTTATTCCTTACTTCTTTTTTTAGGGTATTCTTTAACTGGTTTCTTATGTCTTTATATTGTCTCTTATCTTTAGGGTTATAGCTACTTATATATTTCCTTCTTGCTTATTATTAGTTAGTAATAAGAACTGCGTATTATGTAGACTATATATATTGCGTATAGGGGCCTAGTTATAAGACTGGGTAGTACTCTTTTAGCCTATTTTTAATTACTGCCTAAATCCTTTCTAGTCTTTGGTTAATTTCCTTAGGGGTGGCTAATAAGCCTTACTTATTTAGTATTAGGTAGATTTCTTCTAGGTCTTAAAGTTATTATTTAACTATATTAAGAAAACTATCTATCTTAAGCTTCCTTATTGCGTATCTTTTTCTATTTAGTTACGCCTTAATATCTAGATCTAGCTGTATCTAAATAGGGATATAGTCTAAAACAAGTGCCTATTCTTCTTTAGGGTTATATCTTTTAAGTCTCTAGTATAGGCCTTCGTCTATAGATATAATGTTAATTATACTTCTGGCGGTGCCTTATTGCCATATAATTACTTCTAGGGGGGGTAGCTAGTTTAAGGCCCTAAATATCTATAGCTCTTAGTAGGCATTCTACCTATTATTTAGTAGCGATATAGATACCCCCCTACTGTGGGTAGTAGAGGTTTATATCTTCTAATAAAATAGACTTTATGCCTTTAGTTTCTAATAAGCTTATTACTAATATAATATTCTCTATTTATAGAACCCCTTTAACCCTAGGGTTATATACATTAATAATTTATACTAGTCCCCTATATGTCTAGATTGTTATAACTATAATATCTAGGTTAACTGCCTACCATAATTATAAAGATAGGCTAATAGCCTTACTAATTATAAAGCATATGTGTATAGCTGCTTTTAGTTTATATAGGAGCTAAAATCCTTAGGGGTAGTATATTAATTAAATATAGGTGTTATAATATAGCTCTTATATAGCAAAGATATAATATTTCTCTAGGTCTAGACTGTCTAGTAGGGGTCTTGTAAGATAGTAGTTTGTATTGCCGTAGTTATACTATATAATAGATAGGTAGCGGACCCCTAGTAAGGGTCCTTTATCTCTCCTTTATTCCTTACTTCTTCTAATTCTACTTTCTTTAGGATTTTTAGGACTTCTATCTCTTGTGTCTGCACCCTAGTCACTACTTATTTTATATAGAGCTTTTCATTTCCATGTTTTATATTCCTACTAGCGCTTTTATATCTAAATCTGTTATTATCTCTAGCTCTTCCCCTAATCTTACTAGTTAGCTATATACCCTTTATAGATTAGCTATAAATGTTATACTTACTGTATTAAGTCTGATTTTTAATTATTCTGGTCCTAAGCTTACTATAGCTATCTATAGGGGTCTTCCTATAGGGCGTTCTCTCCCTTATATCCCCTATAACTCTTATATCCCTATTTAGTCTGGTAATATTACGCAGCGTCGCTTCTAGCCCATTAAGGCTTGGAATGGCTAGCCTAGCCCCCTAGTATTAAAGGTAGGAAACGCTAGGAAGGCACTTATATCCCCCTAGCTTATTACCTATTGTTTCTATTTATATAACCTAGTATACAGTTATTCCTATAGCTATTAAGCCCTTGCCTTCTATTTTCTATATTTAATACAGTCTTCTCTCTCCTACGCCCTATATATGCTTTAGTGGCAGTTTACATATTTTATTTAGTTTTAATTTAAGTAGTGTCTTATATTATAGGGGCCTGTATAGTGGCTACAGCATACCTATACTGCGCATATAGATTGGGTGTGTCCTTATTATACGCAGTAATAGTATTAATCTAGGTGTAGTCTGTGGTTATAGAGCCTTGTATTATATATAAGGCTATTTATAATTATTTCTTTTTGGATAAGAAGTTTTTATATTTCTAGTATAAGTATACTAATAATAAGGGAGCTATGTGTTTAACTAGCGTCTCCCTAGTAAATCTCTGGTGACCCTTATATCCTCTTATTATTCTTATTATATGCTTAGTTTATGTTTTCCTATTAAAGCTATTAGATTTAGGTAATCTTAAGTCCTAATATAAGGCGTTCCATTTATCTTACTATCTCTTATATAATTGCTATATTGTTTACCTAGCGTCCCTTTTCTACCCTAAGGCTTATAGAAACCACTAGGACTTTAACTAGGTAATCCTTATAGAGTACTTTTATACTAATATATTCTCTTAGCCTATCCCCTACCCTTATGGCTTGTTCCTTTACCTATTAGTTCTTTAGGGTAACTCTAATATCTCTACTCTTAAGGTGTTGGACAATAATAGCGTTGTAGACCTCTTTATAAATCTTTATAAGAACTTCTATTTCTAATTGTCCCCTAAGCCCCTCTACTTTTTCTATATTTGGTTATATTATAATTATATACCTAGTTATTGTCTTAAGGGGGGTGGGTTTCCTATACTATAAAAGTACAGCTATAGCGGCCTAGGAGCGGTTCGCCGGTAAAAGGGTGTTTTATTTATTTTTAATTTTACTTAGCTATTAGAGGATTTAATTAAGGGTTTGCTAAAGGGGCGCTTAAGGTTTACTAGACTGGTAGAGCCATTCTACTAGCTATATTAGCTTATTATAGCTAATAGTTACTCCCCTGCAATTCTGGTTACTAAACGCGTCTAATAGGCTTTATATTTTATTAGATGCCTTCTTAATAGAGATATTTCCGCTTTATAGTGTGGTATTTACCCATCTTTATTATGGGGGGCTATTGCTAGGTATAGTTCTGGCGGTTACGCGCAAGTGCGAATCACTATTGTTTGATATATGCCTTCCCTGTAATACATGCATCTTAGGGGGATTTTCTAGGTGTTTTTCAGGGTTCTTTTGGTTAGTTTTGGTCTTTTTTGGGCCGGGTGCAGTAAGAGCTCCTTTAAGGTTATATAGGAAGGAGTAAAACTAGCAATAATATAAATTATATACTAAAGATCTTAGTTATATTTAAATACTTAATTATTTATATAGAGCTTACTAAAAGTCTAAAACAAACTGGCTTTTATAGTTGGATATTATTAAGTTAGAAAGTCTATATAGGTTAAAGATGTACTTAACAAAACATTTAGCTACTAATATTGTATTAATTAAGTCTATAGAGATTATATATTGCATTTTTATAAGATTGTTAATAACTACTATTATATTTATAAACCTATTACTACTAGGCAAGTCAACTATAAAGTTAATTAAGATATTGCGCCATCTTTATATTGGAATTGGTAGTAGTTAAAGTACTCCTTACTTCTTTTTATAAAAGGTCCTTCCACGTATATATATTCTATATACTTAAACATATTTTTATATATAGTTGTATATTATAGGCTAGTAGTATACTTATTAAATAATCTTATAAGTCTTTATATGGCTAGAATGCCCTACTATGGAGGAGTTGTATATAAATTCAAGTATCTTAAATTATAAAGGTTTGGAATTTAGGACTACTATCTTTTATTAATAGTATAATTAATTATTTTTAATTGCGCATTTAGCAAGTATAATATCCTTATACTATTATTTTCCTATTTAAATCGCTTTTATTATATCTATTATCTATACATTATTCCTATATTTATATTTTATTAGCTTATTATTTTCTATTTCCTATTTATTAAGTTTTATATTTAGGAATATAGAATGGTTTTTTAAAACGTTTAGGGGGCAATAAGATCTATAATTAATTTATAATCCGTTTATCTAAAGCGTTTATAGGTAGATCCTATAAACATTATATTAATATATTAGGCTTCTAATTAAGTTTACCTAGTTAGTATATAATCTTAAAGTTAAATTATAAGAGGTATTCGGCCTAACGAATTTAGCGCTATATTAATTACTTTATAGTTATAAAGTACTATAGGTTCTTATAGTACGTTAATATACATATTAAAAATAACAATCCTTTAAGCTTAAGATACCATTATTTAAAGTATCTAACAATTATAAGCAGTTCTTTATTATATACAGTGTGTCCAAGAGTCAGCGTCGCTGCCAAGAGGCTGATAACGTAAGCAGTCAGCGAGCTTATAGAGTTGTGACGGTCAGTCAGCTATAAGACTGCAGCTAGCTGGCAGCTCGCTGCCTTGGTGGTGAGATTTGGTGGTAAGTTAAAGCTTTTGAGGATATTTAAATCTTCGACTGAGATTGTACGCCAAGCAATAAGAAACCCATGGAAATCTCTCGCTTAACCATAGTAAATAAAGCATTTTCCCCAATATCTTCGTTCTCCTATGCCAAAATTTACCATTTTATCACCTATGCAAAATGCAACGTATATTACATTTTACGCGTCAGCCAGGCAGTAGAGCTTCTTCCTCTACTTTTTCCTCATTAAATCCACCATCTACGCGTCACTTAACTCCTTTAACACCGCGTAGGGTTCGTGGATTAACTGCATCCTCCCCTCTTCCAATTAACGATGATACCAAATCGGGTGATTAAGATGATTCTGTATCGCGAGAGCCTCCTCCAGCTAATCAGAACTATGGCTGTATCTTTCCTATCGATTGGGACAATCTCTACCTAATAACATACGGCAAGCTTACTGGTAAATACGGATACCGAGTTACCAATAAGCGGTTGCTATTAAGTAAAGCTCCTGCATCACCAGTATGGAAGCATGGGGCAGACCTTTTTTGGGACGGTTCAGTTATGCTAAAAAGATCGTTACTGATAAGCGGAATAGACTATTGGCCGACACGATTGAATCAGATTAATATCAGAAGTGGTAGCTAATTAAAGGCCTTTTATTAAGTAGTTTAATCGACTGTATTAACTCTAATGGAGCTTCAACTACACCCTGGTTGACGAGCTTAAATGTTAATTTTACTAGCTATAAGCCAACTACAGAGGCAGAAAAGCCAGCTTGGTAAGGCAGATTCAACAGAGCTTCGTATTTAATTAAATCTGACATAGAAATAGAGCCTCCGGAGTCCTCACCACCGACCGTTCTATCTACCTTTTAAGCCTCTGCGGGTGCAGGACGAGTTTAGCTATATTTAAATACTGTATTGGGTGAATTAGGGCTAGATTTTAATCGGGCAATGTTTATATTTGTATATAGAGAGGTGCTGCCAAAAATCCAAAATAAAACACAATAAATTCTATATAAATTTCCTAATTGGGACAGCTAGCTGGCAGCTTGACAGTCAGTGTACGTTATCTAACAGTTAGCGGACAGCGAGCGATCCAATTGACGCAGTCAGTCAGCTATTTTTCTCAAGATCGCAGCTAAGCTGACTGTTGGACACACTAATTATATGTCTTAGATATCTAACCTAACTATAGAAAAGAGGAGCTCTTGCTACCCTAGCCTAAAAAAAACTAAAACCAACTAAAAGAACCCTAAATAACACCTAGAGAATCCCCTTAAGATATATATATTATAAGGGAGGTACATATTAAATAACGGTGGTTTTCACTTACGTGTAACCGCTAGAACTATGCCTAGTAATAGCCCTTTATAATAAAGATAGACGAATACTATACTATAAAGCGGAAATACCTCTATTAAAAAGGCATCTAATAAAATATAAAGCCTATTAGACGTATCTAGTATTTAGAATTATAGGGAAGTAACTATTAGCTATAATAAACTAATATAGCTAGTAGAATGGCTCTGCTAGTTTAGTAAACCTTAGGCGCCCCTTTAGTAACCCCTTAATTAAATTCTCTAATAGCTAAGTAAAATTAAACATAAATAAAAACCCTCCTTATTGGCAAACTATACCTAGGCTGCTATAGCTATGCTTTTATAGTATAGGGAACCCACCTCCCTTAAAATAATAATTAGGTATATAATTATAATATAACTAAATATAGAAAAAGTAAAGGGGCTTAGGGGATAATTAGAAATAGAAGTCCTTATAAAGATTTATAAAGAGGTCTATAACGCTATTATAGTCTAATACCTTAGGAGCGGAGATATTAAAGTTACCTTAAAGGACTAATAGGTAAAGAAATAAGCTATAAGAGTAAGGAATAGGCTAGGAGAATATATTAGCATAAAAGTACTCTATAAGGATTACCTAGTTAAAGTCCTAGTAGTTCCTATAAGCCTTAAAGTAAAAAAGAGACGCTAGGTAGACAATATAGCAATTATATAGGAGATAGTAAGATAAATAGAATACCTTATATTAGGACTTAAGGCTACCTAAATCTAATAGCTTTAATAGGAAAATATAAACTAAGTATATAATAAGAATAATAAGAGGATATAATGGTCGCTAGAGACTTACTAGGGAGACGCTAGTTAAATATATAGCTCCCTTATTATTAGCATACTTATACTAGAAATATAAAAACTTCTTATCTAAAAAGGATTAATTATAAATGGCCTTATATATAATATAAGGCTTAATAACTATAAACTACGCCTAAAATAATACTATTATTATATATAATAGGGATATACCTAATTTATATACGCAGTATAGGTGTGCTGCGGCTACTATACAGGCCCCTATAGTATAAGATACTGCTTAAATTAAGACTAAATAAAATATATAAACTGCCACTAAAGTATATATAAGGCGTAAGAGAGAGAAGACTGTATTAAAGATAGGAGATAGAAGGTAAGAGCTTAATAGCTATAGAAATAACTATACGCTAGGTTATATAAATAGAAATAATAAGTAATAAGCTAGGGGGATATAAGTACCTTTTTAGCGTTTTCTACCTTTAATACTAGGGGGCTAGGCTAGCTATCCTAAGCCTTAATAGGCTAGAAGCAATACTATATAATATTATTAGACTAAATAGGGATATAAGGGTTATAGAGGATATAAGGGAGAGGACGCCCTATAGAAAGACCCCTATAGACAGCTATAGTAAGCTTAAAACTAGGATAATTAAGAATTAGACTTAATGTGGTAAATATAATATTTATAGCTAACCTATAAAGGGCAAATAGCTAATTAGTAAGATTAGGGGAAAAACTAGAGAAAATAATAGATTTAAATATAAAAGCGCTAGTAGGTATATAAAACATAGGAATAGAAAGCGCTATATAAAATAAGTAGCAATAAGGGTGTAGATATAAGAGAAAGAAGTTTTAAAAATCTTAAAGAAAGTAAAAATAGAAAAAGTAAGGAATAAAGGAGAGATAAAGGACCCTTACTAGGGGTTCGCTACCTATCTATTATATAGTATAACTGCAGTAATATAAACTACTGTTTTATAAGGCCCCTACTAGATAATCTAGACCTAGAGAAATACTATATCCTTACTATATAAGAGCCGTATTATAATACCTATATATAATTAATATACTACCCCTAAGGATTCTAGCTCCTATATAAACTAAAAGTAGCTATATATATATGCTTTATAATAAGTAAGGCTATTAGCCTATCCTTATAGTTATAGTAGGTAGTTAACCTAGATATTATTATTATAATAATTTAGATATATAGGGGACTGGTATAAATTATTAATATATATAACCCTAGGGTTAAAGGAGTCCTATAAATAGAGGATATTATATTAGTAATAAGCTTATTAAAAACTAAAGGTATAGAGTTTATTTTATTAGAAGATATAAACCTCTACTACTTATAGTAGGGAGGTATCTATATTACTACTAAATAATAGGTAGAGTGCCTATTAAAAGCTATAGATATTTAGGGCCTTAAACTAGCTAACCCCTTAAAAGTAATTATATGGCAATAAGGCACTACTTAAAGTATAATTAATCTTATATTTATTAATAAAGGCCTATACTAGAGACTTAAAAGGTATAAATTTAAAGAAGAATAAGCACTTGTTTTAAACTATATTCCTATCTAAATATAGCTAGATCTAGATATTAAGGTATAACTAAATAGTAAAAGATATGCAATAAGGAATCTTAGGATAGATAGTTTCCTTAATATAGTTAAATAATAACTTTAAGACCTAGAAGAAATCCACCTAATACTAAATAAGTAAGAATTATTAGCTACCCCTAAGGAAATTAACTAAAGACTAAAAAGAATTTAGGCAGTAATTAAAAATAGACTAGAAGAGTACTGCCTAGTCTTATAACTGGGCCCCTATACGTAATATACGTAGTCTATATAATACATGGTTTTTATTACTAGCTAATAATAAGTAAAAAGGAAATATATAAGTAGCTATAACCTTAAAGATAAGAGATAATATAAGGATATAAGAAACTAGTTAAAGAATACACTAAAAAAAGAAGTAAGGAATAACTAGAGACGGTTTATAAATAAGCATACCTTTAACCTAAGCCTCCTCTATAATAAGGGCCTCTAAACTATAGTAAAATAGGTAAAGAAAAAGGTAGGGCGCCTAGTAGAAGACTTATACCTATTACCCCTATAAAGAGTAGGGGAGTTATAGGCCACTAATAATAATAATAAAAAGGTAAAGATTCTTATAGAAAGGCTTTTCCCCTAACTAGCTTTAGTAGACCTTAGTAATATTATAGGTAAAACACTAGTAACTTGCCTATGGATTAATAGCAATATAATAATAGAGGAAATAGCTAGAACTATTAGCCGCCTTTTAAATAATATAGTAGTAGGACTAGATGGGCTATAAAATAAGGCCTTAAAGACCTGTGGACTACTTATAGCACCTTAGCTTATAAATATAGCTAAAGTACGCTTTACTATAGGCTACTACCCACAACTTGGAAGATCTATAATAATGGTTATCCTATAAAAAGAAGGTAAAGTAGATTACTTAATCCTAAGAAGCTACCATCTTATTACCTTAGAAAATACCCTTAGTAAGATCTTAGAAAGGGTAATAGTAGACTATATAGTAGATATGGCTAAGGAATATGCCCTACTACTATAAAGTTAAATAGGGGTAAAAAAGAACCGCTTAACACTATTAGCACTTATATTACCTACCGCTACTATTAAATTGGCATAGGCGATATAAAGGAACTTTATAGTATTAACAATTAGCCTAGATATTAGTGGTACCTATAATAATATACCCTATAAGCGCCTCCTATATATTTTTAGGGTAAAGGGCTTCCTAGAATAGATTATATAATTTGTTTAAGGGTTTATAGGCCAGAAAGAAATATTATTAGTCTTTAGTAAATACTAAAGCCCCCCTATTATAATTGCAGCAGAAACACTATAAGGATTACCCCTCTTACCTATACTCTTTCTTTTCTTTATAAGTAACCTATTTAACTTCTTTAAGGAAGGGGCAACCTAGGAAATAGACTTTATTAATAATATAAACCTTATTATATATAGGCCAATAGCTATAGAGAACTATAGAATACTACAGAAAGCCTATAATACCTATATAGAATAGGTAAGACAATATAGAGTCTAATTTTTACTAGAGAAATACTAGCTAATCTATTTTATAAGAAAATGTAACTAATTTACAGATTTTTAGTATATAATCTATATCTAAGGCTTTAGGGGCCAACTAGTTTAAGGCCTAAGGGTATTAGGAGTATAGGTAGATAGTAAGCTTTAGTAAAGCGTATATATATTATAAGCGGCCTATAAGGGCTAAGTATAGTATATTACAATATCTAGGATTGTTAATTCTATCTAGGGTCTATGCTTCTAGAGGTTACGCCTACTATATATAGCAGTTATTTAGCTAACTATAACATATAGATCTAGTATTTAGGCCATAGGAGAAGCCAAAAAAGGCCCCCCTAAATTACTCCTTAAACCACTTTAAAAGGGTTAAATAGCCTACCTCTAGAGTATAATAGGCGGGTATAAGCAAGCGGCTATAGCACTGCTTAAAAAGGAAGCAAATATCCCCCTTTCTATAATTATATATTAAAGCCGCTATAATATAAAGGGTGTAAAAGAAGCGCTACTCTAAGGTTATAAAGTATATTAAGACACGCCTAAATAAACTATGGAGGGACCCTAGGGTGCCCTATAGGAGAGTAAACTAATAACCCTAAAGTAGGGAAGACGTATTAGAGAAACAGATAAAAAAAAGTAGAAGAAGAATGGTGCTATATTAGGGCCCAGGCCTATATAGAGGAGGAAGGGAAACGCATAAAAGACTAGTAAAGATAACAGTAAGAAAAAAAAGGAGCTAAAGTAGAGTATAAAAGAGTACTAGGAAGCTATTTACCGCAATATAATACTGGCTAGATTAATACTAGAGAGGTATATAGGAGTTAAAGGTATAGAGGCTGTCTTAGGTAAAAGTAACCTAAGTTATAGCATAGTTAATACTATAGGGGATAAACACCTAAGGGCTCTAAGAAGGCCTAATAAGGACAGAAAATATAATAGCAACACTTTTAAGAATAGGAATAATAGGACTAAAAGATTGGCTCTACTAGGTAGGTATCCTAGCAGGTAGCCTAAGATGTAAATATGGCTGGCTAAGACAGATACCAAAATATATAATACTGTTATGCCCCTTATACACTAGCTAAGAAGTAATACTTTTAGCAGCTGGCATAGATAACTATAATACACTACTCTTAATATAAAAAGGTCTTAAGGTGGTTACCTAATGGCTTATTAGCTAAAATATACTAAACTAGTTCTGGGTTGCAAAGGAAATAGCATTAGAAGGTAAAGAGGCGAGTATTAGGCGCCCCCTAATAGCTCTATCGTAGTAGAGTTAAGTTTGCAATACTAGCATATCTATAGGCTTATTACGGCAGTAGTGGTTCCTAAAGAGGTTAAAAAGTAAGGTAGTAGAGCACCTTAGGTAACTTATAGGCGTTAAGTAGGCGAGTCTTAAAAGGCGGGGAGATAGATTATAAGGTTTCTTTAAGTAGAGTTTTCTCCCTATATGTAAATAAGGAGTAGTCCGCATAGGCCTAATAGGGATCCAAATCGGACGTTAAGCAATGAATAGTTATTATTATATATCTTATAGTTTAATTTAGTAAGGGCGAGGTTTTAGAAGAGAAAGGCTACTAAATGTAGCTCGCCGTTCTTATTATATTGCGATAATACTCCTCCTAGCGCATAATTAGACGAGTTTATTTTAACAATATATTTAAGGTTAGGGTTAAAGTAGGTAAGAATTAAAGTAGTTATAAAGCGATATTTTAAGTTATTAAAAGCTTATTCGCATCTAGCGGTCTATTTAATTTTTATATTCTTCTTTATTAGATTTACTAATAGCTAGGCAATTTCTAAGAAGTAGTTAGTAAATTAATAGTAGAAATTTACAAATCTTAGAAATCTTTAAATATCTTATACGTTGCTAGGACTTCCCTAGTTTATAATTATAGTGACTTTCTTAGGGTCTATTTTAATTCTATTGCTAGATATAATTAAGCTTAAGTATATAACCTTAGACGCGTAAAATTTATGTTTCTTAATATCGCATTATAAGCCCGCATCTTATAGGCGTTTAAGGACTATTTTAATATATTTCCAATGCTTAGAAAGCAAAAACAAGTAGATTAAGATATTATTAATATACGCAGTAATAAATATATTAAGGAATTTATAAAGCGTATTATTAATATATTACTAAAATATACTGTGACCGTTCTTTACGCTAAATAGCATTACTAGGTATTTAAAGAGTCCCTATTATATATAAAAACCCATATACTTTTTATCTTCTTTATATATACAAATTTAATTAAAGGCGGTAACTATATTAAGCTTTATAAAATACCGTACCTTTATTAAACAGTTAACCGTCTCTTAAATTTAGGAAATTGGATATCGGTTTTAAATTATAATTATATTTAAAACTTAATAATTAATATAAAATCTTAAGCCTCCTTCTAATTTTTTAATAAATAGTATAGGTAAGGCGAATAGAGATTAACTAGGACAAATAAATCCTTTCTCTAGATGTTTATTAAGGTATTATCGCATTATAAGCAGTTCTTCTTATAATATACCATATAGTAGACCAAACTTTAGTATTATACTTGGCTTGAGTTTTATTGTAAAATCGTGTTTATCTTAATACGGGGGTAGTTAGTCTACAAATTGTTTTTTAAACTTATTAATTATATTATAATACTCTTTGGGTATAAGAGATTAAGGGTTAATATATTATTTCGGTTCTAGCGCTTTCTTAATATCTTCTATTATTATAACAAAATTTTTATAGTCTTATTTTCTTACTAATAAAATAAAGGGTGCAGCTTATATTATACAAAATTTAAAAGGTTTTAATATAACATCTTCGCATTCTTTACCGCGATTAGTAGTTATAGCTTTATTATATTAGTTTAAGGTTTATAGTAAGGGCAATTTATATTATATTAAATTTAAATAATTATATGCAAATTTATAGGGTAAATAGTATTTTAAGAAATAACTTTGGCAGTAAGTTATATAGAACTTTAGTATTTCTTTAACCTAGCTAATTAAGGGGTTATATCGCTTTAGCTATCCGTATCTAAGTATAATTTTATATTGCTTTAAGGGTATTATAAATAGGAATATATATTTAAGGTATTCGCCTATCCACATTTTTATAAGAGTGTAGTATGTTAGTTTACTATATATTAAGGGTTTACCATTAAAGCCTTATAGGCCTTAGGGCTTATCCAGTGTCTTTAAATTTAGGCGTTAAGTTTTCGCATAGTTTGTATTAATAAAGCCCATACTAGTAGCCCCGCTATCTATTAGGATTTATACTTTTTTCCATTTTTTAAGTATTTAATTTTCGCTAAGTATATTAAGGGAATTATATTATATATTAGCGCTAAAAAAGCTTAAACACTTATACTCTTCTACCTTTTATCCTAAGGCGTAACTTAGCCTTAAAATAATTTATTTTCTAAGTTAACTAATAGTAAAATACTTTATGGCAACTACGTATAATTTATAAAACAAGTATAATTTAAAGACTAGGAGGAACTACGGCGGTCCTTTTTAAAAGGGTAAGTTTAGTAATTCCTTTAGATATATTCTTTTTTACCGCATCTAAAGCATTCTCTATTTATGGCTTAAGTTCTTTATTTATTGGTTTTTAGAGGTATATAAAATCGAGTGGCATTAAGGTCCATAGGGTTATATATAGGGCTCTTAGGTTTTATAGACAGATCGTGCTTTAGAGTATATACCAGTTTTATAGGGTTTTAAACGCGAGGTATAGTTGGCTTTAAAGAATAAGTCTGTTTATTATATTAAAGGTCCTTATTAATATGTTAATATATTACAGCAAATTTAGATAGGTCTTTTAGTAGTTTCCTACCTATTAACTAGGCTCTAATTTTATCTAAAATAGCTTATTAAAGAGCAGTAACTATAACGGCTTTATTCTAATCTAGCTTACTAATAAGGCCTAAAAATTCCAAAAAGAAGCCAGTAAAGTCTTAGTTCCGTTATTATAGGGGTTTAAGTTTAGTAACAGCTATATATTCACGGCTAGCGTTATTATACATTCGTTTTAATAGGGAGATAAAGATTTTAAAATTAATAAAGGTGCCATTATAGAAGAATAGATCTATAGTTTATGTAGTGTCCTTACTTAAACGAGATATTCTATAGCTAACCTTACTAGCTTTAGTAGGGTACTAGTTAGAGTTTGTTAAAAGTTTAAGATAAAGCTTAGTTATAAAGGGATGCAAATTATTATAATTTCTATTAAATATTAGATGTTTATAAAGCCTTTTAGATTTTATAATAGGTACTAGGTTTGCTATATATATAGGTTAAGCTACTATTACTAGTTTAGTATTTGCATTTAACAGGCCGGGTTTTAATACGGTTATTTTAATCTTGTTTATAGGTATTACTATTAGGGTGTCTATTATAAGTACCTTAATATTACGGAGTTTTTCGCGGAGTGCTTCTATTAATTATTAATGCTAGGCTTTTAGTGCAGCCTGCTGCTAAGCTAAGGCATCTATAAAGGACTATTATATTATAGTTAACTGTTCCCTAACTAGGGATATAATACTCGAGGTTATTAAAGGGAATTTAGGTTTGTTTGCCATTTTAATAGTAGTTATTTTAATATAATGTAATATGAGGGCGCGAAGAGGCTTTAGAGAAGATTTAAAGAAATAATATAAATTCTATCTAAATCTAAGGGTATATAGCTCTTGCAGAGTATAAGACGTTATATAAAAAAGAGAAAGGAATAATAAGAAAATTATATAATTAAATAGTTAGGGGTCTTGGTGGTCGATACGTGCGTATATACGCACGCAGTCTTTAACGGACCTTAGTAAAATTAGATTAATCTAGCAGAACTTAGTAGAAGTCAATTAAGCTGGTAAAATTTGGCAGAATTTAGTCAAAGCTTCGGAATTTATCTGTTAAGTGTTTTACTAAGACATTCCTACTATAACTAGGCTAGTCCTATTATAACAATTGCCTAACTAGTTTATTGCTGGTTAGGTACTAAGAACAAAAGTCCTTTACTATAGGATAAGTTTAAGACTATAGTTTAAGACTAGATTAGGAACCCCACAGTAAGACGCTTTAATAATGCTACTACGTACTATACGGCTATTATAAAAGAGAACTAGAGGTTTAACGTCTCCCTAGCCTATATACGTAGCTTAGAAGACCTTTTCTTATATACCCCTTTTGTTAATCCTAAGTAATAGATAGACTTTTATTTCTTATATCTCCCAACCTACCTATAAGCAGAGCTCTTCCACCAGAACTTCGCCTAATAAGTAAGAACCGCTAAGGACCTCTCTAATAAAATCCGCCGTATAGAGTAATTGCTTAATATCATAAAGTTTACGGAAAATCGCATAAGTAGTAGTGGTAAATTATTGCGTATAAAGCGTAATGGCTAGGACCTATCTAAATAGTTTAATAAGCCCTTAACCTTACTAGCTATCTACTTATTTTTAGTATATAAGGCCTTTAATTAGTTAGTAAGAAGTAGTATAGCCTAGTAAAGAATTAATAGCTAGTTTAAGCTTTTCTCCTCTTTCTATAAATAGGGCTTTAGCTCCTATATAAAAGCCTTATACGCCTTATACTAAAAAATAGGGTAGTTTTATACTAAATATATTAGGCCGTAAAGATGTATATGCCGTAACCGGCTTAGCGTAGGCAAGGCGCCTATATAACGCGGTCGCCCCGCATAGGAAAACATTAGAATTCAATCTTACTCTTACTCTCACTCTTATCTCCTTAGGGCCATTACATTGCTATAGATCCTTCTAACAAAATAGCTTGGAAATATCTTATAAACATTGGGAAAATATTCGCAGGCTGGGATTTAAGTCGAGTTTGTTAAGCGCGTTTCGCGTAATTGACATGCAGTTGACCAACTTGACACATTTAAAAGTCAAATGACACGTAGTTGACCAACTTGACATATTTAAAAGTCAAATAACACGTAATTGACCTGCAATTGACCAACTTGACATATTTAAAAGTTAAATAACACGCAATTGACCTGCAATTAACTAACTTGACATATTTAAAAGTTAAATAACACGTAGTTGACCAACTTATACATTCCTTAATATGCAATTGAGGTAATATAATATAATATTTTTAAGTTATATGCTAATTGCAAGAGGCTCTACATAAAGCTCTACACGAAGCTCTACATAAAGCTCTACACGAAGCTCTACACAAAGCTCTGCATAAAGCTCTGCACAAAGCTCTGCACAAAGCTCTGCACAAAGCTCTACATGAAGCTCTGCACAAAGCTCTACACGAAGCTCTATACAAAGCTTTATACAAAGCTCTACGTATAGAGGCTCTGCACGAGGCTCTACGCGAAGCTCTGCGTACGGAGGCTCTATATAAAGCTCTGCATCGGGTCCCTGCTATATTCCCGATAGCCTCTCCTATGTAGCCACCTTATTTTTTATCTATCCTTCCTTCCTTACATCCTCCCTACCTAGGGAGGTACCAGAATGGCAGCTAGCAGAGGACCGTCGCTAGAACTAGACAACCGTCGCCAGAACCAGATAACTGTCGCCAGAACTAGATAACCGTCGCCAGAACCAGATAACTGTCGCCAGAACCAGATAACCGTCGCCAGAACTAGATAACCGTTGCTAGAACCAGATAACTGTCGCCAGAACCAGATAACTGTCCTAGAGCCAGACAACCGTTACTAGAACTAGACAACGACCTTTCGAATAACTAGCCAGTGAATACTATGAACGATTTAATTAATTAATCGATCGAATTGAACCAGAGCTTTAATATTGGCCCGTTACCAAATCAAATCAAGGCCTCCTAGGGAAGCACCCTAGATGACTACCGTTTGAATACACAGCCAACGAACGGCTATAGAGAACGATTTAAATAAATCAGAGCCTTCGATCGGGCCAACCCCTCTTCTAAATTAAATTAGACACTGACACAGGCAGGTAGGTAGATAGGTAGGTAGACAAATAGGTAGATAAATAGGTAGGTAAATAGGTAGGTAGGTAGGCAGAGGTAGGTAGGTGGGTAGGTAGGTAGGCAGGTAGGCAGGTAGGTAGGTAGGTAGGTAGGTAGGTAGGTAGGTAGGTAGGTAGGTAGGTAGGTAGGTAGACAGGTAGGCAGGTAGGTAAGTAAGTAGGTAGGTAGGTAGGTAGATAGGTAGATAGGTAAATAGGTAGGTAGATAGGTAGGTAGGTAGATAGGTAGGTAGGTAGGTAGATAGGTAGGTAGGTAGGTAGACAGGTAGACAGGTAGGCAGGTAGGTAAGTAAGTAGGTAGGTAGGTAGGTAGATAGGTAGATAGGTAAATAGGTAGGTAGGTAGGTAGGTAGGTAGATAGGTAGGTAGATAGGTAGGTAGATAGGTAAGTAAATAGGTAGGTAGATAGGTAGATAGGTAGATATGTAGGTAGTGTCACGGCACTGTCCTAACACATACTGTCTCGTACTATCTCATACTATTTCCTACTATTAGCTGGCCCACCACTAGCGCCTTGGCGGCTGCCCCTACTATTTATATATAATACCCCCTTTTACCTCCTTCTCCTCTTTATACCACAATGTAGTTATTTAGCCTATTAGCATTATAGCACTGTGATAGGTAGGCAGGCAGGTAGATAGGTAGGTAGGTAAGTTAGTAGGTAGATAGGTAGAAGAGAACCATTGCTATATTATATTAAATTATCTAAAATAATATTATTTATTTTGTTAGCCTTATAAATAGCTTTAAAGTGGCTTTTATTTATCTAAAATATGCTATTAGTATAAAAGAGGTAAATAGCTTTAAATAAAATTGTGGTTGCTAAAAAAAATACGATATAGGCTAGTCGGTCGAGTTGCCAAATGCCCTTAACTGCGCGCTAATTGCGTTAACTACTAACTATTTAAGCCATTGAGTGGGGACCATATTTTGCCGATAAAGGGTTATTAAGTTCTATAGAATAACCTTATAAAGGTAAAAGAGAAAGTTTATAACCCCTATAGCGGTAAAGTTATTAATTTAGTATAGCTATAGACTAAAATAGCCCTTTTATTTATCTAGTTTAAACTATATTATTAATAGTAGCGTATTAGGCGATGTAATACCTATATAGTAGATTTTAAAGCAGCCTATCTATAAAGGGTATTTTATTATTAACCTTATAAACTCTTATAGAAAAGAGTTTAAGTAATAGCCTATTATTATAAGGGGACTTTGTAGATAGGGGGTTATAAGAACACGATTATGAAATAGAATAGATTAGTAAGAAAGACGAATTCTTAAGAAGGCAAGGCCTCTAAGATTGTGGAGACTATATACTTTAGGCACGTGCCTCTGGCATATAACTAGTAACTATTTAAGGGGCGTCTAGAGGTTGTCCTAAGGGTAACCTAAGGTATCCACAATAATATCCCTTATATTGCCTCCCCCCTTCTTACAATCAGCCCCTAATCGCTATTACTTTACAGTAAGGAGATTATAAGGGCTTGTCCTAAAAGGGGTTCGGAAAAATATTAGAGAGATATTAGTATTGTAACAAAGCCTTATAGGAAATGCTACGGTAGACTTGCTAATGGGCTAGGTATATAGGTAAACAAGAAGTTAACAACATAATAATAACTGGTGGAGTAGTTGCCTAATAGATTAACTCTAATTATATTTTAAAATTTACTATAAGGAAAGGAACTATCTAGGTAGGGACTGTGGTCCTTTAAATACACATCTATACTCCTAAGAAAGTTATTACTCTATCTACTCCGTCTGCTTTATTCACTCTATAATAAATCTTATAGATTATATAGATTATACAGATTATACAGATTATATTACGTGACTTATGCTACTAGTTCTATCCTAGACCGTGCTCTTATTAACTAACTAGCTTCTTCTAACTCCTCTCTAAGTAGTTATAATATTGTACTTAAAGCGTCTGTAATACTATCTCCCTTTTCTTTATCTTCGTCCTTAAAGATTCTTAATATCTCTAAGTCGTCCACTAGAGGTATAATGTCCGTTTAATTAATTTAGTTAATATCCTTACTTATTATACCTAAAGCGTCTTTTTTTTTTTATAGCTTATTGGTTTCGTACCATTGCTACAATACTGTCTTTTAGTAAGATAATACCGTCTCTATATTCTTATTGTGCGAAAGAGGGGTTAGTTTATATTACATTAGCGAGCCCTTCTACTTAGCAACCTTCCTCTTATTTAGAGTGCATTAAAGCAAATATACGGTTGTCCTATAACGTTCGCTTAATCTCTAACGCTAAGTATACGCGTTTTATTACTCTTAGTAGTTATTAAGTACCTTCGTTAATTGCTGCTAGGGTTTTAGGTTTAATCTGCTGCTGCGAAACTTAATAATAAGCTTTTAGTAGCTTTGGCTAAACTTTATTACTTATATAATGCTAAAAAGGAGGCTGCCGATACTTAATAATGGGCCCTTAAATCTCGCCTTGCTGCGTTAGCTTAACTAATTTAACTTAAGAAAGTTTGTAAAAAGGTCTATTCTAAGGAGTAGAAACTTGTAGAATAAGGTTTATAGGAACTTGGCGACGAAAGAATAAATTCTCCTCTAATAGAGATGAAAACAGTTCTAAATACCTCGGAAGGTACTCCTCTTAGGTCCCCCTTAGGTGACTCGTTCTTTAGTAATCCTTCTTTATTATTACTGCCTAACCCTTTCCTTTCTAATACTTCTGTACCTTTCTTATAGCGTTCCTTAGGTTATTTAGTGGTTCCTAGGTAGTCTCTTTATAGCCTATCTACTTAACCTTATACTATGTTTTGTTATTAATATCCTTATAACTAATAATCTTTAAAACCTCCTATTTGTCCTCTTCTTGTCCTTTATACATATATGCCTTATAGACTAGTAGCTTAACACCTCCGTGCGCTAGCTCTAGTATTATAATATACTATATAGGGTAGATCTTTATCTTCTCTAGTAAGTTAAGTCTATACGTAACTTTTAAGATCTTTATCTTAATTATAAATGGTCCTAATCTAATATAGTTTAACTTTTTACTTGGTTGTTAACTTTTAAAACTTTTATATAGTAGCCATACTTTATCTCCCTCCTTAAGATCTGGTCCCCTAGATCTTTTAGTATTATAGTACCTTTTTATTCTTTCTTATACTAGTTTAGCTGTTTCTATAAGGTGCTTATAAAGATTTATTAAGTTCTCCATTTTGTTTTTAGCTGTACTACTTGTTTTCCTTACTTATTATAGCGATAATAATATTCTTGGCTTATATCCATAATTTGCCTTAAAAGGTAATATGCCTATCCCTTCCTGTAGTGTTGCATTGTATATAAACTATATAACTAGTAATAATAATACCCAATTATTCTGTACATAATTAATATAATACCTTAGATACTATTCTAGTGTCTAATTTAGTCTTTCCGTTTAACCCTCCGTTTATAGGTAATATACTATTAACATTGCTACTTAAACCCCTTATTTGGCTAAGAATACCTCTTAGAATACTGCTACGAATCTTAGATCTCTATCCAATATAATCTTGCTTAGTGCTCTATGTCTTACAAATACTTCTTTAATATAGATTCTTGCTATATACTCCACTGAGATTTCTTTAGTGTATGCTACAAAGTAGCCCTACTTAGTTAACTTATCTACTATTACTAAAATTATTATTTATTGCTTAACGTCCGATTTGGATCCCTATTGGGCCCACGCGGACTACTCCTTATTTATATATAGGGAGAAAACTCTACTTAAGAACACCCTGTGATCCATCTCCCCGCCTTTTAGGACTTGCCTATTTAGCGCCTACAAGTTACCTATAATGCTCTACTACCTTACTTTTTAACCTCCTTAGGAACCACTACTGCCATAACAAGCCTACGGACGCGCTAGTATTATAAACTTAACTCTACTAATATAGAGTTATTAGGGGGCGCCTAGTACTCGCCCCTTTACCTTTTATTGCCATTTCCTTTATAACCTAGAACTGGTCTAGTACATTTTAGTTAATAAGCCACTAGGTAACCGCCTTAAGACCTTTTTATATTAAAAGCAGTGTGTTATAGTTCTCTATACTAGCTGCTAAGAGTATTACTTCTTAGCTAGTGCGTAAGGGGTATAGCAGTATTATATATTTTAGTGTCTGTCTTAGCTAGCTATATTCGCATCTTAGGCTACCTACTAAGACACCTACCTAGTAGAGCCAATCTTTTAGTCCTATTATTCCTGTTCTTAAGAGTATTGCCATTATATTTTCTACCTTTATTAGGCCTTCTTAGAGCCCTTAGGTGTTTACCCCCTATAGTATTAACTATACTATAGCTTAGGTTCCTTTTACCTAAGACAGCCTCTATACCTTTAACTCCTATACACCTCTCTAGTATTAGTCTAGCCAGTATTATATTACGGTAGATGGTTTTTTAGTACTCTTTTATGCTCTACTTTAGCTTCTTTCTCTTTTTTACTATTATCTTTACTAGGCTCTTACGCGTCTCCCTTCCTCCTCTACATAGGCCTAGGCCCTAACACAGCACTATTTTTCTTCTGCTTTTTCTACCTATTTATCTAATATATCTTCCCTACTTTAGGGTTATTAGTTTACTCTCCTATAGGGCACCCTAAGGTCCCTCTATAGTTTATTTAGGCGTATCTTAATATACTTTATAACCATAGAGTTGCGCTCCTTTTGCACCCTTTATATTGCAGCGGCTTTAATATATAATTATAGAGGGGGGATATTTACTTCCTTCTTAAGCAGTACTATAGCCGTTCGCTTATATCCGCCTATTATACTCCAAAGGTAGGCTATTTAGACCTTTTAGAGTGGTTTAAGGAGTAATTTAGGGGGGCCTTTTTTAGTTTCTCCTATGGCCCAAATACTAGATCTATACGTTATAGTTGGCCGGACAACTGCTATATATAGTAGACGTAACCTCTAGAAGCATGGACCCTATATAGAATTAATAATTCTGGATATTATAATATACTATACTTGGCCCTTATAGGCCGCTTATAACGCATATATACTCTACTAGAGCTTACTATCTACCTATACTCCTAATACCTTTAGGCCTTAAACTGGTTGGCCTTTAAAGCCTTAGATATAAATTATATGCTAAAGATCTACAGATTAGTTATGTTTTCTTATAAAATAGATTAGCTAGTATTTCTCTAGTAAGAATTAGACTTTATATTGTTTTGCCTATTCTATATAAGTATTATAGGCTTTCTCTAGTGTTCTATAGTTCTTTACGGCTATTAGTCCGTATATAATTAGGTTTATATTATTAATAAAGCCTATCCCCTAGGTCACCCCTTCCTTAAAGGAGTTAAGTAGGTTGCTTATAAAGAAAAGAAAGAGTATAGGCGAGAGGGGTAATCTTTATAGTATTTCTATTATAACTATAATAGGGGGGCTCTAGTATCCGTTAAAGACTAGTAATATTTCTTTTTAGCCTATAAACCCTTAAATAAATTATATAATCTATTCTAAGAAGCCCTTTGCCCTAAGGATATATAGAAGGTGCTTATAGGGTATATTATTATAGGCACCACTAATATTTAGGCTAAGTATTAATACTATAATGTCCCTTTGTATCGCCTATGCCGATTTAGTAGTGGCGGCGAGTAATATAAGTGCTAATAGTATTAAGCGGTTCTTTCTTACCCTTATTTAACTTTATAGTAGTAAGGCGTATTTCTTAGCTATATCTACTATATGGTCCGCTATTACCCTTTTTAAAATCTTGCTAAGGGTGTTTTCTAAGGTAATAGGGCGGTAGCTTCCTGGGATTAAGTAATCTGCTTTACCTTCTTTTTATAAGATAACCGTTATTATAGATCTTCTAAGTCGCGGGTAGTAGCCTATAGTAAAGTATGCTTTAGCTATATCTACAAGCTAAGGTGCTATAAGTAGTCTATAGGTCTTTAAGGCCTTATTTAGTATCCTATCTAGTCCTAGTACTATATTATTTAAAATACGGCTAATAGTTCTGGCTATTTTCTTTATTATTATATTGCTGTTAACCTATAGGCGAGTTACTAGTATTTTACCTATAATATTACTAAGGTCTGCTGGAGCTGGTTAGGGAAAGAACCTTTTTATAAGGATTTTTGCCTTTTTATTATTGTTATTAGTGGCCTATAACTTCCCTACTCTTTATAGGGGTAGTAGATATAGGTCTTCTGCTAATCGCCCTACCTTTTTCTTTACCTATTTTACTATAGCCTGGAGGCCCTTATTATAGGGGAGGCTTAGGTTAGAGGTATACTTATTTATAAACTGTCTTTAGTTATTTCTTTTTAGGGTATTCTTTAACTAGTTTTTTATATCCTTATATTATCTCTTATTTTTAGGGTTATAGCTGCTTATATATTTCCTTCTTACTTATTATTAGCTAGTAATAAGAACCGCGTATTATATAGATCACGCGTATTGTATATAGGGGCCTAGTTATAAGACCGGGCAGTACTCTTCTAGCCCATTTTTAATTACTGCCTAGATCCTTTCTAATCTTTAGTTAATTTCCTTAGGGGTAGCTAACGAGCCTTACTTATTTAGTATTGGGTGGATTTCTTCTAGGTTTTAAAGTTGTTGTTTAACTATATTAAGGAAACTGTCTATCTTAAGCTTCCTTATTACGTATTTTTTACTATTTAGTTACGCCTTAATATCTAGATCTAGCTATATCTGTTACAGCACTAATGTGTGTAGCCTAGATAGGGCCTAGTTAGGGGGGTTCGCTTATGTCTTGGCTCTATATATATAGACGTGTCCTTTCCACAACCTTCTTCTACTCCTTATCTTAATATCCTCGTTAATAGACAATCCAATTATACAGGCTTGCATACGTTCTTTACGGCGCTCGTGCCTTAATTGACTGCGTCGCTGTAATAATATCTGGATAGGGATATAGTCTAAGGCAAGTGCCTATTTGTCTTTAGGGTTATACCTTTTAAGTCTCTAGTATAGGCCTTTGTCCATAAATATAAGATTAATTATACTTCTAGCGGTACCTTATTGCTATATAATGGCTTCTAGGGGGGTGGCTAGTTTAAGGCCTTAAATGTCTATAGCTCTTAATAAGCACTCTGCCTATTATTTAGCAGTAATATAAACACCCCCCTACTATAGGTAGTAGAGGTTTATATCTCCTAATAGAATAGACTCTGTACCTTTAGTTGTTAGTAAGCTTATTACTAATATAATATTCTCTATTTATGGGACTCCTTTAACCCTAGGGTTATATATATTAATAATTTATACCGGTCCCCTATATATTTAGATTATTATAACTATAATATCTAGGTTAACTACCTGCTATAACTATAAGGATAGGCTAATAGCCTTGCTAATTATAACGCATATATATATAGCTGCTTTTGGTTTATATAGGAGCTAGAATCCTTAGAGGCAGTATGTTAATTATATATAGGTATTATTGTTGGGATAATATCACGTGTGGTCGCGTGGTCGCGTGGTCACGTGGTTACGTGTCCCGCGGCACTAGCGTGGCGAGGAGCCTTAAGCTCCTCGCCCTTCCTTATCAGAACAATCAAGAATCAACCATCGTATCAACCAGCAAAGACTGTTTGACTAC